>Ga0207416_1001845_pt1 | contig 25494 bp, 28 predicted proteins | sample PaiPotPPM11metaG_FD_184107 | JGI IMG/M metagenome (GOLD analysis project Ga0207416, IMG submission 184107) | Iron sulfur acid spring bacterial and archeal communities from Banff, Canada, to study Microbial Dark Matter (Phase II) - Paint Pots PPM... ... | reverse complement strand
GTCCAGCTAGCCAGAGGATCTTCTTGAGCCTGGCGGATCTCAGCATGTGCGCTTTCTTTTTGAGTTAATAGGTTTTGTTCCTCGGTCGTATCATCAGAGTGATTGGTCATCGTCATATCTCCTTTGCGCCGCGTGATGGTCTCGCTGATAGTATATCAGATAAGATGTCTCTATCCAGAATCCCTCTGAACTTGCCAACACAACGCATAAAGAAGCATAATAGAAGCAGTTTAACAAATGTCTACCTGGAGGTTTTGGGATACATGCAAGGTAAAATGAGGGCGGCCCTCAAAGCCGAGGCCGCGCCTGGGGCAAAGGTTGCCCTAGTTGATATTCCTTCCATTGGCCCGCGTGATGTACTGGTGCAGGTGAAAGCTGCTTCTATCTGCGGTACAGACATGCATATCTACGAGTGGGACGCCTGGGCGCAGAGCCGTATGACCGTTCCCCGCGTCTTCGGCCACGAGTTCGCCGGCGAAGTGGTCGAAGTCGGAGCAGAAGTCACCACCATCGCGCCCGGCGATTTTGTCGCTGCCGAAACCCATATCACCTGCGGCCACTGCTACCAGTGCCGCACCGGGCAGGCGAACGTCTGCCAGAACGTGCAGATTCTGGGCATCGACCGCGACGGAGCTTTTGCCGAGTACATCTCCATCCCTGAGCAGGTGGCCTGGAAGACCGGCAAAGAGATCGATCACAGCGTCGCCTCTATCCAGGAACCGTTCGGCAACGCCGTCCACGCCACCTATGCCGGGGAGATTACCAACAAAACCGTCGCGGTTTTTGGCTGCGGCCCCATCGGCCTGTGGGCGGTGGGCCTCTGCCGCGTCTCCGGTTCCAGCACCATCTTCGCCATCGAGCCGCATTACCTGCGCATGGAGCTTGCGCGGCAAATGGGCGCGGACTACGTCCTGAATCCGGCGGAAGTCGATCCCGTCACGCGCATCCTGGAAGTGACGGAAGGCGTCGGCGTCGATGTCGTCCTGGAAATGTCCGGCCACCCGGTGGCGATGCGCCAGGGCTTCAAGGCGCTGCGCAACGGCGGGCGCGTCTCTCTGCTCGGCCTGCCGTCGCGCAACATCGAACTTGATCTCGCCAACGATGTCATTTTCAAGGGTGCGACCATCTACGGCATTTCTGGTCGGCGCATCTTCGATACCTGGTATCGCACCCGGCGCATCCTCGAAGCTGGCCTGCTCGACCTGAAACCCGTCATCACCCACGTTTTGCCGTTTGATCGCTTCCACGACGCTATCGAAATTATGCGCTCCGGCGATTGCGGCAAAATTGTCATGACGATGTCATAATCACTATGGAAGGGGCGACCGCGAAGTCGCCCTGGAAAATGAAACGCCCCGGAGGATTGACCATGGAATCGCTACAACAATACGTTACCAGAGAAATAGATGCCTTGAAAGAAAAGGGCGTATTTATGCGCCCGCGCGTGCTTGAGACGGAGCAGAAAGCCACCGTTACCATGGATGGCCGCGAGGTGATCACGCTCTCCTCAAACAACTATCTGGGCTTAACCGTCCATCCCAAACTGCGCGAGGCCGCAATCAGAGCAATCGAGCAATACGGCGTCGGTTCGGGCGCGGTGCGTACCATTGCCGGAACCATGTCGCTGCATGTTGAGCTTGAGGAGAAACTGGCGCGCTTCAAACACAGCGAGGCCGCGCTGACCTTTCAGTCCGGCTATACCACCAACCTCGGCGTGATCAACGCCCTGCTGCAAGAGGGCGACCTGATCATCAGTGACGAACTGAACCATGCCAGTATCATCGACGGCACGCGCCTCTCGAAAGCATCGCGCAAGGTTTTCCCGCACAAGGACATGGCGGGCTTGCAGCGCGTGCTGGATGAGTCCAGCAAAGGGAATTACGGGAAGATAATGGTCGTCACCGACGGTGTGTTCAGCATGGACGGCGATATCGCACCCTTGCCGGATATCGTTGACCTCGCGGAGAAGTACGGCGCGTTCGTCATGATTGATGACGCTCATGCCAGCGGCGTGCTGGGGGGCGGGCGCGGCTCGACCGTTCATTTTGGCCTCGAAGGGCGCGTGGCGCTGCAGATCGGCACACTCTCAAAAGGCATCGGCGCGGTCGGCGGCTACGTCGCGTGCAGCAAGTTGGTTAAAGATTTTCTCTTGCAGCGCGCTCGCCCGATTCTGTTCAGCACCTCGCAGCCGCCCTCCGTCGTGGCGACTTGCATCGCGGCGATAGAGCTGCTGGAGACCGATCCCAGCATCGTGGAACGCCTGTGGGAGAATGCTCGTTACTTCAAAAAGGGATTGGTGGAACTCGGCTTCAACACCGGTCGCAGCGAAACGCCGATCACGCCCGTCATCGTGGGAGAAGGCGCGCTGGCACTGAAATTGAGCCGCCGCCTCTTCGAGGAAGGCGTCTTTGCCCAGGGTATCGTCTATCCCACCGTTCCCGCCGATAAGTGCCGCGTGCGTACCATCGTGAGCGCGCTGCACACCCGCGAGGAGCTGGCGAGGGCGCTCAGCGTTTTCGAGAAGGTCGGCAAAGAACTGGGGATTATCTGATATATCGGGGGCATCGGATCCAGGGCAATCGCATCGCAAGGGGCCAGGGCAGCCGCACGTCGCCGGGGCCAGGGCAACCGCGAGGGATTGCCCCTACCATACCACGGATCGGCCTGCGGAGGCGCTTCGTATATGGCGAGCTTGCCGGGGACAAGATCAAGGGGCAATCCCTCGCGGTTGCCCTGGATGCGATTGCCCTAAAGCACCAGTTGCTCGATCACGGCGGCGACGCCCTCCTGGGCATTGCTCAGCGTTATGTGATCGGCGATGGCTTTCACCTCGGCGGGCGCGTTGCCCATGGCGACGCCGAGACCGGCGAAGGTAAGCATGTCCATGTCGTTGTGGTTATCGCCAATCGCTGCGATTTCTTCCGGTGGGATACCCAGGTCCGCCGCGATGGCTCGCAGCGCGTTGCCCTTTGATACCGCCGGGTGCAGGAACTCCAACAGGTCGAACGATGATTGCGTCACGTACAATTTTCCCTGGAAATGGCGCTCCAGGGCGCGCCGTTTCTCCGGCAAAGTACGTTCCTCGCCCACACCGACAACTTTGATGCACGGCAAAGGATACATGCGGGCAACGTCATCGACTTCCGTTGGCGGTGAAAGCGGCGGACGATACCACTTGCGCGCGCGTGGCGTATCGCGATCAACGTAGACCTGCTCGTGCGTGTGGTAGGCACGATAGAGGCCAAAGTCGCGCAGGGCGGCCAGCGTCGGCAAAACGTACTCTGTGGGGAATAACTGCTCGTGGAGAATGCGCCCGCTCGTCATATCCACGACGACGGCCCCGTTCTCAATAATCTGTGGCCCGGCGAGCGGTAAAGCCGCGCAGACCTGGCGCAGCACGGCGTGCGTCTGCCCCGTGGCAATCACAATCGTAATGCCCGCCCCGGCGGCATGCAGTAACGCCGCGCGCGTGCGCGGTGTAATGATTTTGTGTGGGCGTGGGGTAAGTAACGTCCCGTCAAGGTCTATCGCCAGCAAACGGTACATCCAATAGCTCCTGACATTGTGTTTTCGATACGAACCAGCGATCCTTATTGTACTGTATCTGGGGCTTTTGTGCTTGCTCCGTTCGCTTGCAATGAGAGCTGAGGAAATACGGGAGTACCCATCTTTGACATTTACCGATAGGATTCACTATGATATACGTGGAACGCATAGGAACCTGGCGATATTACCTTTCGATAATCCTCTTCGTCTCTGTTTAGCCCGTAAGAAGCAGCACCGCGTGTTGCAATGAGGGGGAATCAAGCTAAACCGGGATCAGGCTCGTTTTGTTGTGTTTTACTATACGGAAAGAAGGAGCTATGTGTACATGCAGAACGTGTACATCGATACTATCAGGCTTCCACGTATCCTAGAGACAGCCTCCTTTGGGAACCTCTCTGAATTTCTGTCCCGCACTGCCTTTGTGATCGCCCATAAGACAGAGGAACCTACAGTCCTGCAGAATGTCCTCTGGTATCTCCCGGTCGATAGCCCGGTGATTGTTGTGACCAATTGTCCGGCAGGAGAAGTAGAACAGCTCAAAGAACACCTGCAAGCGGACCTGGTACATCATAAGAAGCTTTACCTGATTCACCAAAAAGATGCTCAAATCGCGCAGTTTTTCCAAAACGTCGGCGTGCCTCACATTCTTGGCCTGGACGGGAAAGTGCGTGATGGTAAAGGTGAAGGCATGTATATTGGAGCCTTGTTTGCCGTATCGCTGGGCTATCCGCAGTGGGTGATCTTCTATGATGCTGATAATCTCGTCCCCAGCGCTTTGCTTGAGTATACGATGGCCTTGAGCCAACTCTTTACGCGAAATATTGCTCGCGATGGCGCTTATGCATTCTATCGAGAGGAGTTGTTGAAACACCTGCATAATGTGCGTATCTGCTGGTCGGCCAAACCGCATATCCGTGGTGGAAAGCTGGAATTTACCCGTTTGGGGCGCTGTACGAGTGTGATTTCTCCCCTATTCAGCCTGCTTCTGAGAGGAATGGTTCGCGATATCGCGCTATCCTATTAGTTCATCGAACGCGGGCGAACAGGGACTAAGCATCAGCGCGGCGAAGACGCTGCGCTTTTCGTCGGGGTACTCGGTTGAAACTTTCCAATTCCTGGAACTCCTGTCAAAAGCTCAGGGGAGATCCTACGAGTCGGAGAGCGTGATCGTGCAGCAGTACCAGGCGCAAAGTTCGCATTTCCACACAAAAAAGGGGGAGGAACATGTTCGAGCGATGATTGCCCAAAGCCTGGGTAGTTTTCTGATCCTGCGAGATAGCTTACCGGATCGCGTGATCAACCAGGTAGAACGAATCTGTGATGAGATGCAGCTTGATTCTGTTTACCCGTTAGTCTACCCGGCAATCGAAGACCTGCCCAGTGAGGGCCTGGATTGCTGGCCTCTTGCCATAGTGGACAAATGCGACTTTTCCTTGTAAGGCATGGCATAACACTTCACAATATTGAAGGACGGTATACCGGCCAGGCCGACGTTCCGCTCGCGAAGGCGGGTCAGCGTCAGGCCCAGGCGCTGGGTAAGCGCCTGGCGGCTGTGCCGCTGAATGCCATTGTGTCGTCCGATTTACAGCGAGCGCGCGCGACTGCCGAAGCTATAGCCCGGTATCACGCTCTTCCAGTAGGGGAAGAGCCAGCTATGCGCGAGGTGGCCCTGGGAGCCTGGGAGAGCTGCACCTACGCGGAAGTAGCGGCTCGTGATCCTGACTTGGTGGCACTGCGCCGCGTAGATGGGACGGTCGCGCCGCCAGGCGGCGAATCTTTCATACAGGTGCGCGAGCGAGCCGCAGGTGCGGTTGAACGCTGGTACAGGCAATATCCGCGCGGCACGGTTCTATGTGTGTCACACGCCGGTGTCATTGAGGTGCTTGCCTGCCAACTGTTGGGAATCGATCTTCGGCACAGGCGGCAATTCCGCAGCGAAAATGCCTCTCTTTCCGAGTTTGAGCTGAACGAAGATATCGCCATTCTGGTGCGCTGGAATGATACCGCTCACCTGGAGTAGCCGTTTTATCTAATAAAGCAAGTAATAGGGACGGTTATGAGAGAGAAGATCAAAGGATTGGTGGCGGGTACCATTTTCCGCCTGATCGCGCTGCTGACGCTCGGCCAGATTTCGCCTATGCTGAGCGTATGCGCCATTGTGGAGCAAGAAGGCAAAATCTTGCTCATTGATCGCGCCGACGGTCTCGGCTATACTATCCCTGGCGGCATCGTGCGCTATCGTGAAACCGTTGAACAGTGCGTCTTGCGCGAGACGCGCGAAGAAACGGGCTTTGGCGTTACCTTGCAGGAGTTGGTGGGCGTCTATTCATCGCCCAAACGCGACCCACGCTTTCGCGCCGTGTGTATTGCCTATCGCGCTTCCATAGTTGACGGCAACCTGCATGATTCCAATGAAGGGCGGGCGTGCTGGCGCGAGCCGGGAGACGTTTTTGGTCACATGGCCTTCGATTGCGAAGCAATGGTGAAAGATTATTTGAGCCATCGGCAAAGGTTATCATAAAATTAGGAGCGCAAAGATGAAGTTTAACAATTGCGCTCAGGTCACAGGAGTAAAGCCATGCCAATTTGTCCGATTTGTGATGATACCGGTTTGCGGAACTCGGACTCCGCTCACCCGGAATTTTGTTTTTGCTCGGCAGGCAAGCAGACCAGGCGGCAATGGGAGGCCAGCCAGGGCATGAGTAAAGGCGTGAGCCAGCCGAAGGCCGCCAGCTTTATCGACATCGGCCAGCTTGATGAAGTCAACGCCAGCGTGGACGCTATGCGCGCCTCGCTGCTCGGCGCGGCGACCAGTGAAACGACGCTGTCTATGAAGCATCCCACCGTGCAGTTGCTCTACCAGGTTGCTCACAGCGGCCATGAAGTTTCGGTCTCAGAGGCCACGCAACTCTACGAATTGGCGAAGGCGCTGGAAAGTTTCCTCGCGGCCCTCGCGCCAATTGGCCGTAATCTCAAACGGTGAAAAAAAGCAATAGCATAAACGGGTTACGAATATTGACAATTGTGCATATTCGCAAGTATACTCAACGCGAGAAGCTGTTCTTCCAGGTTACTCACTTCTAAACTCGTAAAGAAGAGGTAGATCATGAAATGTCCGCGTTGTAGTAATGAATGGGATCCCACGAAAGGTCCTTGCTCAGGCTGTGGCTATACGCTATCCTTTAGCCAGGGTTCCGCGACTGGACGCACCTTCCCTTCATCTCAAAGAGCGATGACTCAGCAGCCGGGCGGATCTCCCCCGGCACGACAACAACCAAATATGCAGCCAGGAAGGCAAATACCCGGTAACGCCCAGTCTCAGGCTTTTCCTGCTTCGCGCAACGCGACCCCAAATATTGAGACGCCTCGCCCGCCACAATACTCGGCACGGGTCCCAAACACGCCGCGCCCTGCTTCTTTCCCTTCCATTCCTACCACGTCTGGGAATTCGGGGAGCTTCCCACCTGTTTCTACGCGAGTGAGCAGCGATGATGGCCTGGGTCGAACTTCTCCGCGCAGCGGATACAGCAGTGGAATACCGCAAATAAGTGGCGGCGCGCAGCGCGGTGTGCCGCAGCGTCCGCAGCCATCGCTACAGGCGGGAGTTGCAACCGATGCCCGCACGATCAGCAGCTTACGCCCGCAGCAATCACCTCATGCCAGCCGCCTGGTTACAGATCCCCTGGCGCGTGACATTCCGCGCCCGCAGCCCTCGTCTCAGGCAGGCTCTGCAGCCTTTGCGCACAATGCCGCCGGCGCGGCAACGAGTACGTCACTCAGCGGACAAAACCAGCTTGCTCCTGGCACGCTCTTACGCAGAGGCCGTTATCGATTGCACGAGTTGCAAGAGAAACAACTCTGGTTAGCAGGCGCATACGAGGCTGCCTGGGTTGCTCAGGATGCTCAACGCGGCGGCTCGCGTGTCACTGTCTGCGAGGTGGTCATACCGGAAGGCGGTTCGATGGTCGTCCAATCCACCTTGCGCAGTGCGACAATGGCCCTGACTTCCGTTGGTCGTCACCCACACATACCTACGCTGTGGGATGCTTTTAGCGATCACGGCAGGAGCTTTTTCGTATTCGAGCCGTTCGAGGGCGAGTCCTTGCTGGCGCGTATGCGTCGCACCGGACACGCGCTGTCAGAGCAAGAAGTCATTGAGTGTTGTTTGCAAATGGCCGAAGTCCTGGAACTGCTCGCCCAACAATCGCCGCCCCTGGTGCATGGCCAGATCCGACCGGAGCATATCATCATCGCTCGCGGAGGTTCCCAGTTTATTTTATCCAACTTCTCCGTTATCCTGGCTGGCGGTGCGACGCAGTTTGTAGCGGGCATGGAGCGCACGCAACTCTCGCCGTATACCGCTCCCGAATTTGTGCGAGGCGTGATCGATGTCCGTTCCGATCTTTTTTCGCTCCTGGCAACCGCGTATCATGCAGTCACAGGCAGCGTTCCTGCTGGGCTTAGCGGCAGCATCACCCCGGCGCAGAGGCTCAATCCGCGGATTTCCCCGCAGTTTGATGCCATTTTGACGCGTGGGTTGCGCCCCGTCGCGGGCCAGCGTTACCAGCGCCCTTCCGAGCTGCGCCAGGATTTACTGGCGATGCGCTCGGTCAGTGGTTCGCTTGTTGAAGAGAGAGGACAGCAGGCCGGACGATACAACCAGCGCGGCTCCAGTAACCAGCCTCACGTCGAAATACCCAAAACCCAGTTCTCCGACAACGTCGCGCTGGCTCTGCAATCGCTCGATCCAGCGGAAGAGCTTGATGAGCGTCGCTCTTTGCTGCCGCGACCGGAAGAACTCACGCCGCTGGCGGAAAAGAACGATTTGCTCTACTCTGCCCTCTGGATCATCCTGATCATTGTGGTGCTGATCATACTGCTCGCTATTGGCCGCGGCCTGGTCTGACAACGACCAGCAGCCGCGTGACCAGGCGTGTTACGTTCGCGCGTATGGGAAGTTCACTCAATGCTCAGATGCCGCGACAGCAAGAACGCGCCGAAATCCGCGATGCTATCCACCTCGCCATCGTCCAGCATGGTGATCATTTGCTTGATGACCAGGCGGCGCGGCTGCCCTGGCAGCGCTGGCATCGTGAAGCCGATAGCGTTGGTGTGCTGCGGCTCGCGTTCGGCGCGTATCTCCTCGGCCATCAGTTCCAACAGATCGGCAGTATCCAGGTCCAGCGCGTGAGCCAGGCTTTCCAGCACTTTGGCCGAGGGATACTTCTGTCCCCGCTCGATCTCGCCCACGTAAATTTCCGATAAGCCTGCCTTGTCGCCCAACTCTTTGATCGTCATCTGGCGATTCTGGCGCTCTCGCCTGATCACTCTGCCGATGATCTCTTGCAGATCGCCCATCGTTGCTGCTCCTTCTAAAAACCTGCGCATAAGCTATGCTTACGGCATAGCTTCAGATCGTGCTATGCTCTGAGCATAGTTTTTCTCTTTCAGTATAAACTATCAGCATGGTATATTCAAGATAGAAATGTTGCAATCATGGCAATCTCCACTGATTGCCTGCATTACCGAACAGGAGGATATCAATCTATGGCTGTTTCTCTTTCGTTTCACCGCTATACATCCGATCAACGGGATGTCCATCTGCCATTGCCGCTACCGATGGTGTATGAGGACGCGCCGGTTGTTCCCGCGCAGTGGGAGTATCACGTCCTGACCGTAGACACGCGCGAGGAAGAACTGCCCACCGAGGCTCAACTCAACGAATTGGGCAAAGAGGGATGGCTGCTGGTTGGGCTGCTCGATCAGCGCGCGTACAAGGAGAACGGGCGAGTCTCGTATTACTTCGCGCGCCTGCAAAAGTAATAGCGAAAACATAGGGGCGCAGTGACGAAGTTTAACAAATGAAGTTAGATAAGAGGAGGATCATCATGTCGTCAAGTTTGTTTGTGCCGACCGTTATTGAAACCACCGGGCGCGGCGAGCGTGCCTATGACATCTATTCGCGCCTGCTGCGCGAGCGTATTATCATGGTCAACGGGCAGATTGAGGATACGATGGCGAATCTCATCGTGGCGCAGCTACTCTTCCTGGCGTCAGAAGATAGCCAGCGCGAGATCAACGTCTACATCAATTCGCCGGGAGGCGCGGTGACTGCCGGTCTTGCCATCTATGATACGATGCGCATGTTGCCCTGCCCTGTCTCGACTACCTGCGTCGGCTTCGCGGCCAGCTTCGGCACGATCTTGCTCATGGCGGGCGACAAGGGCCTGCGCCATGCGCTGCCCCACGCGCGCATTCATATGCACCAACCGCTGATCCAGGGCGGCGGTATAGCAGGTCAGGCTACCGACATCGACATTCAGGCACGCGAGATCTTGCACACTCGTGATGTGCTGAACGAGATCATTAACACGCACACCGGTCAATCTCTCGATCGCATCAAGCGCGACACCGAGCGCGACTACTTCATGAGCGCGATCGAGGCGGTGGAGTATGGCATCGTCGATGATGTGCTGACGCTAGCCGAGAAATAGCCTGAGAGCGTGACCTCCCTTGTAAGGTTCACGCTCTCAGTCAATCTTCACATAATCCATTTCGAACCACTCCGGGCCGCTTGCCACCGTGCCGAAGCGCAGCGTCCCGCGCGGCGTCGCAATCGCGTACTGGTTATCAAGCCAGGCCACGAAGCCGAGCGGGCCGGGCGGCGGCTGCGTCGCTCTCAGCACGAGCCGATCGTCGACCCAGAAGGTGGCTGCTTCCGGGAGCCACTCGATGACATAGGTGTGCCATTCCTGCATGGGCGCGCTCAGCAGCGCCTCGCTGGCCCCACTCAAACGCTGCATCCAGCGCTGTGCGGGCCGCGTCTCGCCAGTCAGACGCGCCCAGGCCGCCGACAGCGCCAGCGGAGCGACAGCAGCCAGTGCGTCCACCCGCAAACTGTGTACCACCTGTGCCTTCCATCCCCAGCCGGGTATGCGCGGCACGAGCGCCATATTGGAAGGCGGCGACGCATAGAAGAACCAGACCGATTCTGGTACCATCAGCACATCGCCGCGCGGCGAAAAGGGATAATTCCAGAAGCCGAAGCCTGCCGTGCCGTGTAAGCTAGCACGGCTGTCTCCCGTGCTGCGGATCGTGGCTGCCGGATGTGACGAGCGGGCGCGCACTTCCATACGCAGCGGGGGACGCCATGGGAAATCCGCTCGTTTTCTTTGCCCGTAATCGTCGAGCTGCGCGTTTGTGTAGCGCCCAACCTCAGCCGCTGGTCGATACATCCGCAGTGTTGAGTTCTCTACCCGTAATGATCCTTCTCCGACGCAGGTCTGGCTCCAGCGTGAAGAAAGCGCTGCCGTAAAATCATCGGATACCGTCATGAATTCAACAATTCTTCCTCAAGCTGCCTCCAGACCTCGTCTTCAGCCTCGGCACTGCTCATTTCGTGCTCTGTTGCACGTGATTTTTGAAGCAATTCAGTGACGCGCTGGCGGAAATTCGCAAAGTGAGGCTCTTGCTGTTCCTGGTCAGGCATCCCATAAAGCTGAATATCTGACTGATTATAGAATTCACGCGGCTCAAATATCAAAGCGATCAGGTTGGCGAAACTTTTCATCAATTTCAGGCGCGCCTCTGAAACGAAATAATTCGGCTGCGTGCTGGAAATGAGGAGAACGCCCGCGAGCTTTCCCTCGTGTATGATTGGATACACGGCGGCGCTTTTCTCTTCAGGAGTTTTGTGGGCGGGAATCAAACTCTCCATATGCTCCACATCCTGGTTGATCTGCTCTTCACCGATGGTTGCGACGTACCCGCAGAGCGACTCCGCCCCCAGAAACATCGCATTCAACTCCCTATCGCGCCCCCAGGGGGGATTGCCAATGCCGATGCTTTCTCGCAAACTGTGTATCTTCTGATCCCTTCTAGACAAAGGCATACAGCGAACCACGCTGACGCACATTCCCAATCTCTCCGGGTCTAGCTGGTTGATCGCTTGCTGGAGTATCATTCTTCCCAGCCCCTTGTAGCGAGCGCTGTCAAGCATGGTGGCCCGGTTCTTGAACACATCGGCATAAAACTCCACGGGTATTTCTTGAGCTTCTCTATCAAGCCTATCAAAGGAAAAGTCCGCGAATTTCTCGTCTAGCTGTAACAGATCGATCAACTGCTCGCGATACTGGGGGAGGGTGCTGAGGAGATGATAGAGATTTTGTGGGCGTGGATCGGTATCGCCGTTAATCCAACGTGTCAGCGTAATAGACTGAATACTCAACTCCTGGCAGATACGCTGCCTTTCGCGCGGGTCTTCAGTGATCTCTCTGAGTAATTCTCGCCAACTGTCCGTTTCACCCATAGCTTTTCCTCGCTGTAAAAGATTGCATGATCGACATCTTAAATTCTATCATACCAGTCTGCAAATGCCGCGTCAATCTTCTATCTTCAGTCTGTATGTACGGAACTTTTCAATCTTTTTACGGTTACATAATCTCCCGTTAAAGTATGCCTACTATGCTTCTTCTAGAGGTTGCTCAGCAGCAGCCTGTAAACATAGCGTATTTTTTGCTTCAACCCGGCAAAGAGAGGTTATTTTGCAATGCACTCTGATATTTTCCGTATCACGCGCCGCCCACCTGCGCGTCGCGCTACCATGTTTCTGACGCTGTGCTTCCTGCTTGTTTTGTTCAGCGCCTGCGGCGGAAGCACAACAACGGCATCTTCTGGCAACGCTTCATCTTCTAAGACGACCTGTAATAAAAGCTCGGGTATGACTCTGTACTCCGCTCAGGGTTATGATTCCGATGCTGCTAAGGCATTCCAGCAGCAGACCGGCATCACTGTGAATCTTGTCGATGACAGTACCGGCAATTTGCTTGCCAAAATTGCTGCCGAAGGCAACAATCCCCAGTGGGACGCCGTCTGGTTCGATGGTAACGTCACTATGCAGACGCTGGATAGTCAGGGCTTGCTCCTTAAATGGAACTCGCCGAACATCAACAGCTACACCACGCTGGGCGCGAGCAATGTCCCCACTGATCATGCCTACTACCCGACAGGCATCACCGCTGCTGGAGCCATTGTCTATAACACCAAACACATTCCTGCCGCGGGTTTGCCGCAGGACTGGTCGGATCTGCTGAAACCGGCTTACAAGAACCTGATGGCCGAGAACGATCCGGCTTTCTCCGGTCCGGCCTATCCCTTTATCGCGGGCGTTTCGCAGGTGCTGGGCGGCGAAGCTCAGGGCAAGCAATTCTTCTCGGGCCTCAAAGCCAACGGCGATAAGATATTCCAGACCAACGATCCCACGCTCAACAGCGTTGAGACAGGCGCGCGCGAGTTTGCCATCATTCAAGACTCTGCTTACTATGCAGCCGCGAAGGCGGGGCAGCCGCTCGGCATCATTTACCCGACTTCCGGTGTCGCGGCCCTTCCGAGCGAAATTGGCATCTCCGCGCACGCCCCGCATACTGCCTGCGCCGAGCAGTTCGTCAACTGGCTGCTCTCCTCCGCCGGGCAAACCGTCATGACGCACCACGATCCGACTGACGGCGACACCTACTTCGTCGAGATCATCCAGGGTGTCACTCCGGTGGTCACGCGCCAGACAACCGGCATCAACTTCGTCAACCTGAACGTGCCTTTGTGGGCAGGAGTCGAGGCGGAATACAAGCAATGGTTCCACAACAACGTCGTTCAATAGCGGTTGTTGAAGAACAGGAGATGGGTGCAGCGGTACATGCCGCCGCGCCCTCTTCGCCGCTTTTCAAGCGCTCCTTGCGGCTGGCGGGCCAGACGCTGATCATGGGGATTCCACTGATCATCCTCATTTTGCTCATTCTCTATCCACTCGCGGCGATCATCTTGCAAAGCGTTTTCCCGAATCTGTACGCCGTCACGCCCAACCTTTTGCCCAATCTGAGCGCCCTGGCCCAGGTTGCGGCGAACAGTGAAAACTATCTCGCGCTCTTCAACTCGCTCTGGCTCTCCGCCGTCACAGCGCTGATTGCCTGCGTACTGGGTACGCTGCTGGCGATCCTGGTGCGGCGCACCGATCTGCCATGGCGGGGCGTGATCGACATCCTGGTCTGGATCACGTTTTTTACGCCATCCTTCCTGGTCGGCGAAGCCTGGTCGCTCTTCATCATTCGCGGCGGCATTCCCGATCAGTACCTGCACTTTTCTGATGGGTTCATCAACTGGTTTTTCTCGCCGGTCGGCGTTATTTTCGTCCTGAGCCTGAAAACCTTCCCCTTCGTCTACATCTCCGTCACTGCCGCGCTGCACTGGCTTGGTTCGGAGTTCGAGGATGCCGCGCGCCTGTCAGGAGCGCGTACCTGGCGCGCCTGGATCAGCATCAACGTTCCCTTGCTCTTACCGGCGATTTTCGCCGCCGGGCTGATCGCTTTTGCCGAGGCGTTGTCGGATTTCGGTGTCGCGGCGACCATTGCCCAGAACGCCAGCATCACGCTCGTCACCTACCAGATTTACACGGCAATCAATACTTCGCCCGTCAATTTCGCGCTGGCGGCGGCGCTCTCTCTGCTCCTCTTCATCGCCATCGCGCTGGCTTTACTGGTGCAGGCAGGCGTGATGCGCACGCGCTCGTTCCAGGTGATCAGCGGCAAGAACCGGCCCGCGCGTACCATCGCGTTGGGGTACTGGAAAATACCAGCGCTCATTTTCTGCGTGGTTCTCTTCGTGCTAGCGTTAGCGATTCCCCTGGCGACGTGTTTGACGTTGTCCTTCCTGCACGCCTTTACCCTGGGATTTGTCCCCAGCAACTGGACCCTGGATAACTATACATCCGCTCTCTCCCTCGGCTCAGACGCGCTCTCGGCGTTGTTTCGTACTCTCTGGCTCTCGCTGGGGACGGCGACAATCACCGTGCTGGTCGGCCTGCCCGTCGCCTTTATCATTCGCCGCACGCAGTTGCCGGGACGCCGTCTGCTCGGCTTATTCACGCTGGTCACGATCGCCGTTCCGGGCATCATTCTTGCCTGCGGCTACATCTTCGCCTGGAACGCACCCTACCTGGAGTTCCTGGGCATTGGCGGCCCGCAAGGCATTCAGTTCTACGGCACGATCTGGCTGCTCTTCGCGGCCTACATCGGCGGCAGCCTGCCCTATGCGACACGCCTGGGCATAGGCGCGCTCGAACAGGTTGGGCAGAACATGCTCGAAGCAGGGCGCGTACAGGGCGCTGGCCTGTTCCAATTGCTGCTGCGCATCGTCGCTCCATTAGTGCGGAACAGCCTCGTCTCGATCTGGCTGCTCGTCTTCACTGGCACTATGTTCGAGCTTGCCGCATCAGAGTTGCTCTACCCGCCGGGCCAGCCGACGATGCCGGTGCAGATTATCAATTTCTTCAATAATTTCCAGACGGGGCCGGGTATGGCGCTGGCAATGCTGAATATTGGCCTGGTCACGCTTGGGGTGATCCTGCTGCGAGCCGTTCCCCCACTTATTGGTCGTATCCTACAGCTCTCGAAACGGAGAAAAACGCTCTATGTTCCTGCAAATCAAGCAGCTTAGTAAAAGTTATGGGACGCGGCGGGTCGTCTCCAGCGTCGATATAGCAATGGAAGAGGGCGAAGTGGTCTCGCTGTTAGGGCCATCCGGCTGCGGGAAAACCACCATTCTCCGCATGATTGCCGGGCTGGTGACGCCCGAAAGCGGCCTCATCCAGATTGGCGGGCGCGCGGTCTACGGCGGCAAGCGCGAAGTACCCGTAGAGGAGCGAGAGCTGGGTATGGTGTTTCAGGACTTTGCCCTCTGGCCGCATATGACGGTTGCGCGCAACATTGCCTTCGGGCTGCGACTGCGCCGCACTCCCACCCGCGAGATCGACAGGCGCGTCCATGAATTGCTCGAACTCGTCAACCTGCCCGGCATGAGCGATCGCTATCCCTATCAGCTCTCCGGCGGGCAGCAGCAGCGCATCGCCGTCGCGCGCGCCCTGGCAACCCAGCCGCGCTTGCTCCTCCTCGACGAGCCATTGTCGGGTCTCGACGCCGCGCTGCGCGAGACCATGCGCACCGAACTGGTCCAGCTTTTCAAACGCCTGGGCATCACCGCCATCAACGTCACTCATGATCGCGAGGAGGCCATGACTATGTCGGATCGCATCATCGTTCTGCGCGACGGACAGGTACAGCAGATGGGGACGCCGACGGAACTTTATACGGAACCTGCCAACGCTTTTGTCGCATCCTTCATGGGCGCAGCTAACCTGCTTTCCGGCGCATTGGAACGCGGCGTGGATGGCATGGGCATTGTGCGCGTGCCGCGGATGTTGCAGGGTGAAAGCGCGCTGCTGGGCGTGATCCATGAAAACGTGCGTCCCATACTCAATGGTCGCGCGACGCTGGTCTGCCGACCCGATCACGTACAGTTGCATCGCGAATCCCTGCCAGCGGATCAGCCGAACGTCTTAGCGGGAAAAGTCCTGTATGCATCATTCGTCGGTGGACGCTGGCGCACGCTTGTGCATGTTGGCGCGGAACCGACGCAGCCCATCCAGACCTTCGCCGATGCTCGTCCCCAGGTTGAGCAGCAGGTCTGGCTGCAGTTGCCGCCGCCCGCTTGCCAGATCGTCCCGGAGTGATGGCGAAGTATGTGGTATGATAAGTGAGAAGCAGGGTTGCCGCTCCCTGTGATAGCGCGAGAGCGGTTTATTAGCAGAACAGGAGTAGTACGATATATGCAATGGGCTGTCATTGCGGCGGCATTTCTCGCCTCGGCTGTCGAATTCGTTGAGGCGTTTACTATCGTCCTGGTAGTAGGCGTGACCATTAACTGGCGCAGTTCGCTGGCCGGGGCGCTGGCTGCCGCAGCTACACTGGCCGTTATTGTAGCAACGTTAGGAGTGGCGCTTGTCCGCTATGTTCCCATCGAGTATTTACGTCTCGTTGTCGGTATCATTCTCATCCTTTTTGGCCTGAAATGGCTGAAAAAAGCGATCTTGCGCTACAGCGGTTTGAAGGCCATTCATGATGAAGAGGCCATTTTTGAGGAAAACAGGGCCAGGTTGCGCGCGCGCGGTGAAGTGATTGCGCCGCGTTTCGAGCCGTTTGGCGTACTCCTATCATACAAGTCAGTGCTGCTCGAGGGGTTGGAAGTTGCTTTCATTGTCATCACCTTCGGCAGCAGCGCCGCCAATGCAACCTGCAATAGCACGTGCGGCATCGGCTCGGCGGCGATTGGGGCCGCGGCGGCGGGCATACTGGTAATTTTCGCGGGTGCGGTTATCCGCGCTCCTCTCACGAAAGTGCCGGAAAACACCTTGAAATTTGTGGTCGGCGTTATGTTGACCTCGTTCGGCACGTTCTGGGGCGGCGAAGGCTTCGGCGTCAACTGGCCCCTCTCGGATGCATTTATCCTGATCCTGGTTGCCTTATACCTGCTGGCCTCGTTTGTCCTGGTTATGATTCTCAGGCAGCGCAAGCTACAACTGGACCAGGCGAAAACGCGGCAGGCGCCGGCGGCATTGCAGGAACAAGCGGAGGTGAGCCGGTGAAAGTGATCAAAGCGGTTTACAACTTTCTTGTGGGCGATATGATCATCCTGGTCGGGATTCTCATCACGGTGGTGATCCTGACGCTGATCCTTGACGTTCCGGGGCTGCAATCGCTCAAAGTGATCTCAGGCGTCATTCTCATTGTCGCGATCCTGACTGTGCTAACCACAACGTTACTGCGCGAGGCGCTGGGGAATAAGTAAGGCGAAGAAAATACACAGCCGCCAAAGAATTTCCACCTGGCAGGTGGAAATTCTTTGGCGGCTGTGTATTTTCTTCGCTTATGCTTTTGTTGCCACCATCTGTAGCCAGCGGCGCGGCACGGCGGCGATGCCTAGTTCGTCACCGACCTGGTAGACCGCGTGGGATAATGCCTCGGCGGCCTCCGCGAGCGGCGCGCCCGGCAAAGCGCCTTCGATAAACAACCAGTATTGTCCCAGGTCTTTCCACGCGTCGAGCGAGATGATCGCGTCTTCGTAGAGCGCTTCTACGCTGCCAAATCCTGCCTGCCGCAGTGACGCCATGTATTCCTCCGGCGTGATAAACTGCCGCGCCATCGCCTTTTCCCCACGCGCTAAACGGATGCTGGGATACTCTTTGCGCAGCCAGCGTACCGCTTTGAACGTCCACGACTGGTAGAAGCGTTCCGTACCCTCGACATAGGTTCCCTCGTAAAACGCGCTATTGCAGGCAAAAATGCCGCCCGGAGCGAGGATGGATGCTACTTCCTGGAACGCGGCGAGCTTATCGGCTACCAGGTGAATAGCGTTGCAAAAAAAGACGGCATCCGCGTTGCCCGCGATCCCCGGCAGATCGGCTGAGTCACCCTGGATGAAATCAGCCTGAACGTCCATCTGCTCCATGCCTTTTTCTGCCCGGCGCAATGCCTCCGCCGAGGGATCGACGCCGATCAGGTGAACGCGCCGCCCCTGGCACACCATCTCCTCGGCGATCAAGCGCGTCACGGCCCCGGTTCCGCAGGCCATATCCACAATAGTAAGTGGCATAGCGGTGGGGCGTCTTTGCAAGTGCGCCAGCGCTTGCCGTACCAGCGAGCGGTTCACCTCGACATAGAACGGATGGGCGGCAAATGCCTCGAAGGTAAATTTGTTGGTCTCCTCTGTTTCAATAAGTCCCATAGCTGTAGCCTCCTGATAATGGATATCTACTGTTTAGAGGAAAGCTATACCCGTTTTGTTTCACCAATTTTAGATGTGCATTGCCATACCGCCGTCAACGCAGAGAATTTGCCCGGTGATATAGCCCGCGTCGGGCGAGCAGAAGAACGCCACGGCGGAAGCCACTTCCTCAGCGCTTCCCATGCGGCCCAACGGCGTTGAATCCACGATAAATTTGCGCTGCTGCTCAGACAGGCTCGCTGTCAGCTCCGTGGGAATGAAGCCCGGCGCAATCGCGTTCGCCGTAATATTGCGACTGGCCATTTCACGTGCCGTGCTGATCGTCATCGCCGCAATAGCCGCCTTTGACGCGGCGTAATTGGCTTGCCCCGCCGAACCGAGTAAGCCTGCCACCGACGTAATATTCACGATGCGCCCCCAGCGTGACTTCATCATGCCGCGCAGCGCGGTCCTTGTGCATAGAAAAGCTGAACGGAGATTAGTGTTGAGGACATGCTCGAAGTCGTCAAGCGACATTTGCAGTATGAGCTTATCACGGGTTGTACCCGCGTTATTCACCAGGATCGCAATGGATCCCAGCCGCTGGTTGGCCTCGGCGAACAGGCGCGCGACGTCCTCTTCCAGGCTCACGTCTGCCTGAATGGAGACACACTGCCTGCCCAGTTCCGCGATCGCGGCTTTCGTTGCTTCCGCAGCAGCAGCGTTGCTGCGATAGTTGATCACAATATCCGCGCCCTCTCGCGCCAGGCGCAGCGCTGTTGCCCGTCCTATCCCTTGACTGCTTCCAGTCACCAGGGCAATTTTCCCGGCGAGCGGCAATTGCTGCGTATCAGTCATGCTATGTCAGCTCCTTGTAAGAAATACTTGCTTTCCCTTACACGTTCCCACCGCTAGTATAGCACACTGGAAGCCCAATACACCGGTTATCCCGCCAGGATATGTGAAATTTGTAGTGGCGCCCCATTGTGGAGGGCAGGTTCGCATGACACGCATGAGCAGCCGCGCTACCGGTTTGTTGCCCTGGCTCGTTTTCCTTTAGCTGGCTTTAGCCTGGAAGCCGCGCTATCGTCCTCAGCGCCTGGAGCCTCTTCCTGCTTCTCTAGCAGCAAATCGGTGACTTGCAGATCGAGCAAGCTATCGTTGGGCGCGAGTGGCGAGAAAAATTGCGAATCGGTGGAAGATTCAAGCAGCGACTCCAGATCGGGTAGCAGCGTTGCGAAGGATGCCTCTGCTGTCGCGGCCAGCGCCGGGGAGTCAGAAGGGATAGCCTCGCTTTGTGCAGAAGCCGAACTTTCTTGCTCATCAACCTTTGGTTCATCAACCACTGGTTCATCGGCAAGCGCAGCGGTGGACGGGGTTTCGGGGATAGCTTCGACTTCTACCGAAGCCGCGCTCTCTTGAGCGACGATTGCTGGCTCGTCTGTGGAGGAAAGAAGAAGTGGCGCTTCCGCCGCGGGCTGCTGTATGGCCTGTTTATCTGCTTCACCAGTTTCGTGACTCTCGACGGAAACAGGAGATGTCGATGATGGGTCGCTGAGATTTGCCGTTATGCGTACAGTGGGGGGTTGCGGCTCCGGGAGATAGGTGTCATCAGTGAGTTTCGTCGTTTCGTCATAATGCGCGCTGGCAAGTTGTTGTTTGCTCAGGTGGCGCGCGCCGATCAGATTCGCTCCACCCATCAGAGCGTTGTGGAGATCGGCCACCTGTACGTTCGCATCGGCGAGGTTGGCCTCGCGTAAGTCAGCTCTCGCTAAATTCGCGCCGGAGAGATCTGCCCCTTGCAGGTTTGCTCCCGCCAGCAGCGCGCCGGAGAGGTCGGCCATAAACAGGTTGGCGTTCACCAGGCGCGCTTCACGCAGGTCGGCGGAACGCAGGTAGCGGTGGGAGAGATCACGACCCGTCAGGTCCATGCCAAACAGCGTCGCAGGACGCCTTTGTGAATGTGCCGCGCCAGGCTCCTCGCCGAGGGGCATTTCCTCGACATGCGGCAGGCGGGCCAGTTCCTGCTCAAGCTGGGATTGCTTTTCCAGTGTCTCATACTGCTGCGCGACAGCCGCGATGCGTTCCTGGTCATATTTCTTCCACACTTCCCAATCCGCGCGAACCTCCTGTACCATCCTGGTTATTTTCGTCTCTGCCTCTGCAAAACGTTTTGCTTGATTTGTTTCCCAGCCGCGGCGGGAATTTTGCTGCGCTTGTTCCCATGCTTCATGCTCCGCCTGAATACTTTTGATTGCGCCGCGTTCGATTCTCAAGGCGATCAATGCTCCGATCAGAGCTGATACTATGGCAACAATGCAAATAACGACAATTATCTCGAACATATCCTCGTACTCCCTGCCAGGTGTATCCTACAAAAACAACGCCACTCCCTCACTATAATAAACGCACAGATAGGCCGTTGTCTATATTTCGTACACCGTGAGGTACTCATGGGGGGATAATGGCCTGAGCGATGGCAAGCATCGCCCTTGTGGTAACATAGAGGGACAGATCGCACTACGACAAAAAGTTAAGAATCACCAGAGGAAATATATCATGACCCAATATACTGATCCTGTACCGACATCGTTCCTGCTCGACGCCGATAATCGCCGCCTGATCCTCTCGTGGAGCGATGGTCACGAAACTATCCACGGCTGGGAAGCCCTGCGCTGGGCTTGCCCGTGCGCGTGGTGCGCCGGCGAGGGCGGCGTGCCGGGTATGCTGCAAAATAAACAGAGTCTGAGCGTGGATGAAACGACGCTGGCAGACTTGCAGCCGGTCGGTCGCTATGGACTGACGCCCATCTGGGAGGATGGACACAAGACCGGCATCTACACCTATGAGAAGCTGCGAGCCAGTTGCGAGTGCGATGAATGCCGGGTGAGTAGGAAAAAAGGCCGCTAAACGTTAACTGATGTTACAATCTCCGTTCTATGTAATAGAACTGACTTATAGAGCGCTTTTTGGAGCTATGCTTCCTGAGAAGCGCATACGTGTATATCTATACTATAAACGGAGTAGGTGTATGGCTACGAATGGAATCAATGCCCCGGTACAGCGCCGCCGTTTCGCCTGGCTGCTGTCCGGGATCGCGCTGCGACTCGCGATTGCCCTTATTATTAGCTCGTTGATTATTCTAGCATTCTTTGTCACGGGCGTCGTTTCACATTAACCGACCGGGTCTACGTCTTTTTGGGGGATGATGGCCGCAGGCTGCCTTCTTTTATCAGACGCCGCGTGATCGGCAGCACGCGCAATGACAGGGGTAAACGCGCAATGGAGAGGCGCAGGCCGCGCACGGACCAGTCGAACAGACGCTGCTGGCGCGCGCTCCACTCCAGCCCATAGATCTCGCGCACTGGCTGGGGCAGCGTTCCGCACGTGAACTGCAAATTGAGATGGAGCAGCGGGCGCAGGGGAGTCGGAAGCGGCGGATACAGAACGGCCTGCGCCAACCGCCGTGCCTGCGGCGTCGCCGCCAATTTGTTGCTATACACCATCTCATTGACATAGCGCCGCAGATCATTGACTGTGGCAGGCATAGCGTTGGGAGATAAGCCAAGTAAGCGCCCGGATTCCTTCGATTCCTGGTAGTAGCGTTCTTGCTCTTCCGCGCTCAGTGGCCCAACCAGCAGCGTATACATCTCCAAAAGCGTATCCACCAGCGTCGCGTGTACCCACAGCAGCAGTTCGGGATCGCGCGCCCGGTATGCCATGCCTGGCGCGAAAGCTCCGGCGCGCGTCGAGAGCGTGCCGTGGACATGGGCGTGCAGGCTGTTGATCGTGCGCGCGGCTTTCCGTGCCGTGGCCGTTGAGCCGAACGATAGCATTTCCCCCAGCAAAAACGTGTGTTCCGTGCGCCCGAAGGGATCGCTGAGATAACTACTATGTTCGCTCACGCCCGCCGCTACCAGGGGGTGCGCGATCTGCATCAGCACCGCGCGCGCACCGCCCAGCAGCACCGCCGTTTCCTGGCCCACTTTCCAGGTTACGCTCCCTGGCCCATAGTAGCCATGATCGTTCATGAAAGATTGCCTGCGCTTTCTACTTATTTCTCTCGTTGTTTTTGCATAAACTCTGCCAACCGTTGCTGAAATCCGGCTCCGGCCAGTTGCTCCGCCTTGTCAGGATCATCGTGCATGATTTTTAATAAGAACGAAGTGCCAGCGTCGGGAGCCAGCGTCAGATCGGTTTTGCCTGCAATGACTGCCTGCACAATCTCGCCCGCTACCTGGTCCGCCGTCAGCAGCACCTCGATGTTGAGGAGCTCCGCGCCTGCTTGTTCCCTCTGTACCATTGGCGTATCGACCCAGGACGGGTAGACCGTTGTGACGCCGATATCCGTTCCATACAATTCCGCTCGTAAAGCCGTCGAGAAGCCGCGTACCGCCCACTTGGTCGCGCAATAGGCGGTGAGCAGAGGTACGCACAGCTTCCCGGCCACCGAACTCATGAAAACGAAGTGGCCGGAATGCTGCTGGCGCATGGCTGGCAGGGCGGCGCGCGCGCAATGATACGTTCCCATGAAATTGATGTTCATCATCCTCTGCATTTCCGCGCCGGAGAAGGTATCAATCATACCTGCGCCCCCGATACCCGCGCTGCACATCACCAGGTCGATGCGCCCAAACTCCTTAACGGCTCGCTGCATCAACGCCGCTACCCGCTCTTCGTCCGTCACATTGGCCGGCATACCGATGACCCGGTTCGTCGCTGTTGAGGCGCTTTCACTCACCTGCGCTTCTGCCTGTCCTAAAGCTGCTTCATTGATATCGGCCAGCACAACGTGCGCGCCGCGTTGAAATATTTTTTTAGCTGTTGCCAGCCCAATGCCGCTAGCCCCGCCGGTGACGACTGCTGCCGCGCCCTCGAAGTTCGTCAATGCCATATGCTTGCGCTCCTCACAATAAAAATGATCAAGCTGTCTCATGTTTTATTGTACAGCCTGATCAGGTCTTCTTCAAAGTTTTCGAGGCACCGATTGCCTTGCCGCTGGCTGAGATCCACTCATAACTGGTGAGGCGGCCCCCAATTGGAAAGAAAGGCTGCGATCTGAGGTGGGAGCCCGTGATGGGTGGTCTCATACTGGGAAAGCACGGCCTGAGTGACCAGCATATCGAGCAAGCGGCTTAGCCCCCGTTGCACCGTGATTTTGCCCGGTTGACGATCTTTATGAGGCTCCCAGCCACCTAATTTGGCCAGCAGTTGTACCTCCGCCCAGTCCCAACTCACGCCGAGGTCATACAGGAAGCCTGCCGCAACCCACCCCAAAGCGACCAGGGTGCGCAGTGCCTGCCAATCCAGCACCTGAGCCTCTTCCCAGCCCAGACACGTTTTCAAAAACTTGAAACTGTCCTCGACGCCCCAGCGTTGACGATACATGGTAAAAATGCGTGTGGCACTCTGCTCATCAGTGACAGGCCAATCCGTCAGCAGGAACCAGGGGTCCTGATCGACGCCCACCATGTGGACTTCGACCAACCACATCTCACGCGTGACCTGTTGGCCAGACCCTTGGCGACGAACGGCAGTGGAGTAGGTCACGCGCACCGGACAGGCGGCCACCTCGACTTCCACCGGCTGCTTCTTGGCGTGCTGTTGCTGGCCTCGTTTGGCCACCAGCGTCGTCTGCACCCGTGCCAGCGGTCGCATCTGTCCTCGTGCCTGCTCGAGATGGCCCTGCTGCCACTGTCCGTGCCGATCCTCAAAGCTGACCAGCCGATCCAGATGATAGACTCGACAGACCAGATGCTCCTGGGCTTCCCAAATCGTGCGCCACACCGCCACATCATCAAAGCCGCTATCGAGCAGCCAGGTAATGGTCTTCTGCTCTTTGAGCGAGGTCAGAGCCTGGCTCACCGTCTGGAGAGCCTCTTGGACTTCAGCAGGCTCGCTGACAAAATCGGGAGCTTGACTGCTGAAGAGATGATGGTAGAGCAAGCCTCTTCTGCCAGGGGTGACCCCGATCACATTGATCGTGCGGTAGCCTGGCACGAGATGTCCCTCTAAGTCACGGACTTGCATCAGATACGGCATCTCTTCGGCATACGGTTTGCGCAAGTCCGACCCATCGGCAATCAGCCACACCTCCTCTTCGGGGGCCTGCTCCAATTGCTCGACCGCCACCTCACGTAATCGGGCCGTCAGATGCCGATCATCCAGTTCCGAGCGGTGCGTACTTTCCCCGGTCGCCAGGCGAATCACCCGTTGGGCTCCTTTTTTGCCCTGACTAAGCACCGGCGACTGTCCTGCGATTTGCTGACAAATCAAGCTGCCTGCTCCGATGATACCGCGCACGGTTTCTCCAAACGTCTTGCGGGTTCTCTGATCTCCTATCAAGTCATCAAAGGTGCCGACATAGCTCGTCAAGGGATCATTCCAAGTGGTGTTCCACTCCATCTCTCTTCTCTCCTCCAGATTATCACTGCGTTCTTTCTTCCTATTACATACGTTTGTGGGAGCTTTGAGTTATGAGTGGATCTCAGGCCGCTGGCCCTTGACAGGAGCCAACGCTATTGCTGCTGTGGCGGCATCTCCTGTGGATATTGCGCCTGCGGTTCCTCGTACTGCGGCTGATCATATTTGGGCTGCGGCTGCGACGGTCGATACCGGTACGGCAGGCCGCCCTCCTGGTAGGTTCCCTCCGGTTGTTGGTAGCCCTGCTGGTATGGCTGATAGGGAACTTCCTGCTGGGGAGGTTGCGGCGGCTGGTATTGGGTCTGCTGTGATTGCTGGTTGAACATCGCTGCTGTTCCCAGCACGCCAGCGCCAAGCAGCGAGATCATCAGCGGTCGCGCAATTGCTCCCAATATTGCCGTGATTCCCACCAGGATCAAAATGCCTGGGAAAAAACTGACGCCGGGCAGAAAGAGGATGCCCAATCCGAGCATAAACACAAAACCGCTGATTGCCCCGTACATATGACGCGGGTTAAGGGAACCCATCGAGCCGAAGAGCGATGAGAAGGCCAGCGCCCAGAACAGAATCGGCAGGAACAGGTCGCCATTGAACTGGCTTGATACCAGAAAAGCAATGGCAAGACCGATCAGGAAAACCCCTCCGGCGATTCCCTGGAACACTGAACGCAGGGGATTGCGTTGATACATGATATACCTCTCTTTCATGGAAAAAAGGCCCGGCATCATGATGTCTCCAATACCAGCTTATTATACGTCATAATAAGACTCGGTTACACCTGCATAGCGATCAGCGCGCGCCGGATACCCGCCAGCGCCTTGTCGATATCACCGGCCTCGATGCCATAATGCGTTACCGCGCGGATCACGCCTTCGCCCATCGTGCCTGCCAGCACGTCATGCGCGCGCATGTGATCCAGAAATTGCAGCGTCTCCG
>Ga0207416_1001843_pt1 | contig 25514 bp, 26 predicted proteins | sample PaiPotPPM11metaG_FD_184107 | JGI IMG/M metagenome (GOLD analysis project Ga0207416, IMG submission 184107) | Iron sulfur acid spring bacterial and archeal communities from Banff, Canada, to study Microbial Dark Matter (Phase II) - Paint Pots PPM... ... | reverse complement strand
AATAATCATCCGAATGAAACTAGAACGTAGTATATCAGATATGGACATGATTATCATATCTGTATTTGTATTCCCCGCACGATATTCTTCCTTGAGCATTCTATACTGTCATCCGAAACTTTGTGAGATATCTCGTGCAGAAATCCGATACCCTAATTTTCGGCGTCACGGAGAATGTCATTATTACTCTGTTATTGTCGGATACATCCGAGTGAACTCAAGCAAACCCTTAAAAAGATTGAATTAATATATTTTAATGCCATGACAATGCCAAAAGGATTCGGTTCAAAAAGTGGAAACACAGGGAAGAGAAGTTTTAATGAGTGGTGGGAAAATGTTCCCTCTGATTTGAGACAGAAGGCACGGAAGGGTGATGAACAAAATAAGCCTTTGCTGAATCAAGTTAATTACGTTCTTTTGCATCTTGGTCTAGCCGGGAAGCACGATGCAAAACCGACGCACGAGGAACTTAAAGACTGGCTGCATAGTGGCCAGGTCGACGTTCTGCGGATGAACAAGTGAGCGTGCCACCACTCTTCTTATTTTTCTTAAGAATGAGGGGATGAGTACGGTTATTTTATACCTTGGTAACTAGGTATGACATACAAGGGCATCAAATTTCGTTGATATGAATCGTTTTCGTAAATTCACTGATGCTGGACTGTGTCCATAGCGTTCTTCCAAGATGTGACTTTTAATGGCTGTATTTTGATACATGACTCCCCCATCCCTAGGCTTTTATATTGAGGATATTTTGTGATTAGCATCTTATGAATCTCTTTTAAGAGCGCTATTTGGTCTTTATTTTCAATTATCCCTGCTTGTCCCATGATCATGATAAACCACAGCTTTTCCCAAGCTTCGGTATACTTATCTATAATCAAAGCTATTTTGGCGTTTTTTTCTATGTTTTTAACCCTTCTGAGCTCTCCGGGAGTCACAGTTTTTGTCTTCCTGTCTAGAGGGATAAAAAAATATGCGCCATCGAAAACAAATACAACTGGGATTACATAAGGCTGATTATAGCAATCTACTGTAGCGAGTCTGGCTACGCGCGCTCGAGTTATTATGTCCTTAGCACGTCTGTCAATCAAAGTGCCCAAATTATAAGAAAAAAGGCACGAAGATATTTAACAATTGAAAATAAATGGTCACAAAGTAGTTAGAATCACCTAACTAAGTTTTCGAGTTCTTACCACCTAATTTATATTCAGATCGTGGTGAATTGTTAGGTAAGTGGAAAAGATATCAGAGACGGATAGCACGGGTGTTTCGACAAAGACAGGAGAAAATAATCCTTCGCGAGTTACAGAATTTCAAGATCGCAAAGACGTGTGGTTGTCTACGGTTGAGATATCTAAAAATTTGGCACTTGATGCACAGACCCAAACGACTGGCGAGTTGTCGTTCATACGAGATTTCCGTAACAATGACAACAAAATTCTTTCATTGCTAAACCAACACACAGGCTCTTACTATTCCTTCAAAGGGTTAATGCGAAAGCTAAATCTTCACCAACAGAGCCTCGCACGAGCATTAAACAGACTTGAGGAACTTGGATTAATCCAGAGATCCGTTCACGGCTACAAGCTGAACAAAAACGAACAGACGAGCGCAAAGGGTATGTCCATGCCTGACAGACTAAAACGAAGCGAGTACAAACAGCTACTTCAATTATACATTCCAACAGGTATAAAGACAGAGGAGATTGTACAGGCGCTAAACGGCAGATGGTTTAGTCGAATTAGGTGGATAGGGTTAGTGGAAAGCGAAATCGGTTACATGTTGCAGTGGATAAATGAAGGTGACACTTTTCAGATCAACGTCAGAATAATATGGGACCATCTAACTATAGAGACAAATGCACTTTCAGATGAAGATAAAATTGAAGCAATGGTTGGTTCATGCAAAATTTTTGAACAGATTACAAAGCTACTCCAAGATCACCGCGTCAAAGCCTTAAATTCTGTGCGTTTTGTCGCGTAATACCAAAGACTGTGATCATCTGTTCAGAACAATTAACGACATGACCATATGGTCCTGATGTCCGACTTAAGCCGATGGTTAGAGATCTGTTTGCACTTTCCATGTCTGCAATATTTTGTATGTAGAATGCCTGCATCTGCCATTCGATACCAGGATTCAACGTATCATTTTCTTTTCCATCTTGTAGATTAACTTTCATCAGGCCCATCCCTCGTATAGCGTAACGTGGAACGCTTGACGGGTTTGTCCGCGTTACTCGCGAGGCTTAATCCTGTCACTATGCGAAAATTGAAGACTTCAATCCCTACTCGCATAGATCTCGGACGCATTTTACAAGGCAAAGTCTGTTTTTACTACCATAATATACTCGGATTTAAGAAGAATTTTACTTAAATCCAGTTCGTCAAAATACAAATTAGGAAATTTTGACGGATTAATAATGCAGCAGCCATTTGATCCGGAAATAATTAGAATTAATTAGTCTGCATATTCACATCTAAAAATCACTCTTCATTGCCTTTGCATTTTAGCTATGAACACTCCAATGGATTCGCAAGGTTTATTCTGCTACTCCTACAAAGCAGCGTTACTGAATTGCTGAAAGTTATCTCAGACTTGGAGGATTCAGAGCTAGACGGTAAGAGGGTGTTGCTTAGGGTCGATTATAATGTCAGCGTGAACAGTGGCTCTGTGGGGGAAGACTTTAGAATCCGTATGACCATCCCCACAATTGAATACCTGACCAAGCGTCGTTCCAAAATAGTTCTAGTTTCTCATCTTGGTAGGCCGACCGACCGTCAGCCTCAGTACTCGTTGGCCCCAGTAGCGAAGAGGTTGTCAGAAATGATGGGGAAATCAAAGGTTAAATTCACCTCAAGCAACATAGGCAAAAATGTTCGTCAAGAGATAGATAGCATGGAAAAAGGAGATGTTCTACTGTTAGAGAATCTACGTTTCTACAAGGAGGAAGAATCGAACGAGCCGGAATTTTCAAAAGAGCTCGCTTCATTGGCAGACATATATGTAAATGACGCCTTCAGTACTTCACATCGCAAACATGCTTCTACTTATGGAGCACCGAGATTATTCGATGTCAGATTGGCAGGATTCAACCTAAGGAAAGAGGTGGAATATCTCTCTATGATAAAAGATTACCCATCCAAGCCATTCATCGTGGTTCTTGGTGGGGTCAAGATCAACGACAAAATAGGTGCATTAGAAAATCTGCTTCCCAAGGCCGACAGAGTATTGTTAGGGGGTGCGGCGGCGTATACCTTTCTCAAAGCGAAAGGTGTGAATACGGCCAATTCGCTGATTGATTCTGAACACTTGGTTTGGGTAACAAAAGCTCTCTCGATATTTGGTGATAAAATAATGCTGCCGACAGATCACGTAATTTCTTCAAGCGCGGATAACGGCTACGCTGCGATGGTGAAAGGGGATATTCCAGACGGGATGATAGGATTTGATATCGGTAACGAAACAATCCAGCGTTATTCTTCTGAGGTTGGTGGGAGAGGATCAGGTACTGTATTCTGGAACGGCCCTATGGGTTTATTTGAAATCGGTCTTTTTGCGAATGGAACTATAAACATTGCAAAAAGCATGGCGTTAGCTTATTGGCGTGGATCAAAAACCCTGGTAGGCGGAGGAGACACTCTAGAAGCGATGAAGAGGGCTGGGGTGTCGGAGGGTGAAGTTAGTCACGTGTCAACAGGGGGCGGAGCCAGTCTGAAATACTTGGCCGGAGACGAAATGCCTGGGCTAGCTGTCCTGACTGACGAATAACTCCTGTATCGTAGTGGCACTTTCATCGTCGACGTGTAAAACCCCCTTATATGATAATCTATATCCCCACACAAAGAAGTCAGTAGAAGCGATGAAGGTAGTTGCTGAAGACGTAATATCCATTTAGGGTGGATGCTCTGATCGATACCTTAACAAATTGAATCGGTTCATGTATATTTGTTGGAGCATAAGGTGGTCTTTACTGACATAGATGGCACTCTAACCGATATCATTACAGGGCAATACGAACTATCGAAAGGCTTAATTCAAGAATTAAAACAAAATAATATACCGGTGGTTTTCTGTTCTGCCAAAACCCTAGCGGAGCAAGAGAAAATCAGACAAGATATGGGACTAAGGCAGCCTTTTATAATCGAGAATGGGGGTGCTGTAATAATTCCTGAGGACTATTTTAGCCCTTCCTCTTTGTTGCTAGTGAAAAAGTATAAGAAAATTGGAAATTATTTCATAATTGAACTTGGGAAACCGGCGTCTCTAATTAGAAAAAAACTAAATACTATTAGAAAGAAATCTAAAATAGAATTCACAGGAGTCGCTGACCTTTCCATCAAGGGACTTTCTAGTATTACAGGTTTAGGGCCATCATATGCCAGAAGAATGGCAGACAGAAAGTTTGGCGAAACTATCTTGCAAATCAACCAGAAAGATCTTTCCACATTCACAAGGCGAGCTCGGGACATTGGTCTCAAAGTAATTCATGGTGGACGATTTTTGGATGTTACGACAGGCAATGATAAGGGCAAAGCAGTCAAGATATTACTACAACTTTTTAGAAAGGAATACGGGCAGAATGTCACGTTTTTCGGAATAGGTGATAGCCTGAACGATGCTCCGATGCTACGCCATATGGATGTCCCCATGTTGGTTCAAAGGCCCGATAAATCTTGGTCGGCACTACAGATCAAAAATATTATCAATCTTCCTGGGATAGGTCCTAAAGGCTGGAAAAATGCCTTAGATATTGTCCTAAAAACGTATTAGTTTCTAACATTTGGTACACAGTTATCTTAGACCTATCATTATTTCCTCTTGGTAATGCTGAATAGCATAGTCATTACCTGTAAATCTGTGCGTGCCCAATGCATGTACGAAAACTGCCTGTTGCGTCGTAATTTAGTTAGTCTGAAAAGGCTGCAGAATGCTAATTTCTGGCCGCACAGTGTCGCGCCGTGTGACGCGCCGTTTAGTCCTGGCTGCCATTTCCTGACTCCTGCTTCAAGATTATATCAAAATATCTTCGTTATGATACCTCATTCAACGTCAAAACCAATATATGAGTTGTAAAATTGAACCATTAGGTGGAACTTGCTAGGAAAAGGAATTATTGTGCTAACGCCGCACTATCCAATTGGCCTAAGACGATCCAATTTGTTGATGGTGGTCAGTGTGGTAACAGCCATAGACAACATTCTGATGGGACACATTGGATTATACGGATTTCAAGAATTTGGCAAGACAGCTTAAGCAGCTGTCCAAAAATCTTAATTATACCGATTACTGTTAATTGGTAACATAATATTTTGACTTGATTTTTTGAATAGGAATATACTCACGTCTTCGATCGAACTAGTTTCACGCGGGCTCCTTGAATCTATTTCAATTCAATTTCTGAGATAATGAAGGTGCTCGAACTATAATTACCACAGAATAAAAGTTAGATTTTCCATATAGAGTGTTATTAAAGGGCATGAAACTGTGTGTCATTAAATGCTAAACGCAGCAGATATTGTATCATCTGATCCAGCCCAGCTCCCATCAAATAATCTATTTTGTGGAAGTTTTCGAAGAAACATTTCAAAAACACCCTTTTTCCCTCTTGTCATAGCGGAATCATGACAGTACACGGAAGTCATAGTTAATTCGTAATGGGGTCTAAGAATAGTGCATTTTTTTCGACTTCAGGAGCCACGAGCTCTTTCATCTCTAGTCAACTGATTGTTGTTGATTGAATCGTACTATTTGGCTGCTTTCGATTGGCAAGGAATTCAAAACTTAGCAGACATGTAGGTTTTGACATCAATCAGGAAGACCAAGATACGTTGTACGAGCCAAGGAAAATCTCGTTGCAAAAGGTCGAGTTTGGGGGATCTCTTCTAGAAGACGTTGGCATCGTACTGATAGATGACGATGTTATACGTTTAATAGCTTCGGGTACAACATCATTGCACTCAGTGATAACAAAAGCGTGCAAAATGAGGATAAAGAGCTTGAAGAAATTCTAGCCAGAAGAAGGAGCGAGCTATTAAGTGCTAGAAGAACCAACGAAACGCGAAATCATGAAGTTATCTCTACTCCGGTAGAATTAACAGATTCGAATTTCTCACAAGCAGTTACTCGATATCCTCTTTTAGTCGTAGACTTCTGGGCTGCCTGGTGCGGTCCGTGTAGAATGGTCTCACCTGTAATAGAACAACTTGCTAGCGAGCATGCAGGAAGGGTCGTATTTGGAAAAGTAAATGTTGAAGAGAACCCGTTAACCGTCGCCGCCTTCGGTATACAGAGCATACCTACAATAACTATATTCAAAGATGGTTCTGCAGTAGACGGTTTTGTAGGAGCCGCTTCAAAATCCCAAATTCAAATAATACTATCAGCACACATGCAAACTCGAAGAGACACTACAGGTCCGTAACTGAGCTGCGACTAGTCTACTCACACAGAATATATCATAAGCCTCACGAAACTGTGGCGTCTCTCCCGGAGATAAATCCAGCCAGCCTTTTTGCTGTTCAAGCAGAAGGTGTCACCGGTGCGCTTGCTCTCCCCTCTGAATTATCAGATACAGCACTGTTCAATATGTATGACATTTTCGCTTCAGTTATAGCTTTCTGATGTATCTCAGAATTGTTTTGCACCAGATCTCTCAACGCGAGTCTGACATCTCCCAGAATTCATTATCATTATTAACATTCGTTGCAAAACCACCTGCGGAGATTTCAAGATGGTTTTTTCCGCACCGCAATCGTTGTCATGGTCTTTGACGTACCTGCGGATCTCCAACGATTGGCCCAGCCGGTTATAGTTCCTTAAGGATAACCTGGAGCTCTTTCGCACGTATGGTTAGTGCGTCTTCAACTTTAGGAGGGATTTCTGGATAAATTTTTTTAGTGACAAGACCCTCTCGTTCCAGCTTTCACAGCCTCCGTTACAACAGATTGAGAACTGTAGTTCGAAGCTGGAAGATAATTGGGTTTGACATATTTTGCTCTAATACATGAACACTGAGAATCTGGTTTTCGTTCACCTTCATAAATGCAGATAGTCATTTGCGTCGTAGATTCAGAGCTGGCAACGCAACCAAGGAAATAGCCACGATATTGACTCGCACAACTGCTTGAACTGCAACACCGGGGCTACGACATCGCGTGTGACCTAGCGGTGAGATTTCAAAAATAAATGCATTGCAGCAAAGCGGAATAACCAGGCATGCTATTTAGAGGCGCGGCTGAGAAGAAGGAAGTTTGGTGCAGACTGATGTTGGTCCAAGAAGCTGAAGGCATCACCATTATACATTTTCATACAGAAACACAGAAAAGTGTTTGTGACCTCAAAAAATAAAAGTAAATTAATATGTCCCTCTCAAATGAAGGCATAATCGATATGCAAAACAGACGATGGAAACTATCCGCCATTAGCATCGCGGCAGCTTTGACGATTGGAATTCTCGCACTATTTTTATCATCTCAAGCTTCTGCTGCACCATCAAACCCATCTCCTCAAGCTACTGCTGCACCATCAACTCCATCTCCTCAAGCTAAGGCCGCGCCACCAACTCCATCTCCTAATGCAGTGCTGACTAAACCGCTACTTGCTATTGCGGCGGCAATTGCGATAGCTGGAGGATTGATTGGTACTGGCAATGCTCAGCAAGGTATCGGTGCTGCGGGTATGGGTATAATAGCCGAGAAGCCTGAGAAATTTGGCCAGGTATTGTTCTTCTTCGTTATTCCAGAAACCCTTTGGATCATTGGCTTTGTACTTGGGATAATTCTCTTGCTCGGTATTCTCTAGCAACAGTCGACATGAGTATCGAGACTTTCATAGAGGAAATAAATAGCAGAAAGAAAAGGGAACTAGAAGCCTTGGATACACGACTTGCTGAAGAAAAAACAGCCTTACAAATTAAGAAAGACAATATGATAAAGGACATGCACGAGTATTTCTCAAACGAGGCAAAGCTAAAGTCAGAAAGAGAGGCAGCGAGGATTGTTGAGGCAGCGAGGCTGCAGGCGAAGAAAATTTTATTTGATGCAATTAATGTAAACCTAGATTCTGCATTTGAGGTCATCAAAGAGGCATTAAGGAGTTATACAAACAGCAGTGAATACAACGTAGCATTACAGAAAATGATAGTGACCGCTAAGAAGAACCTGGGGCCTAAAATAAAAGTTAGCTGTCGTGAACAGGATCGCTCACCTTTGGCAGAGGTAGGCGTAACTTTCATCAAGACAATTCAGACGATAGGTGGAGTAATAGCGGAAAATGAATATGGCAGCAAGGAACTTGACTTGACCTTCGAAGAACTTCTGAGGATACACGAAGATGAAGCAAAAAGTTTAGTCATGGAGGATTTACTGTAGTGCCGACTTCACAATATTCATCTTCATTTGGAAGATTACAGGCATTATCCGTAAACTTCCTCTCGCCAGCGCTTATTCAGGATTTGCTTAAGGTAAAGGATGTTTTGGAGATGGTAAAAATGTTGCAAGGAACATGGTACGGCGAAGAGATTGAAAAGGCGGCTTCTATATATCAACCTCCGGATTTGCTGGAAGTGGCATTAAATCGCCATTTGGTAAAGGTTAATAAAATTGCCTTAGAAGCATCTCCGTTCAACGGTAAAAATGCAGTCCGAGCATATTTGTTAAAATGGGATATATATAACATAGAGTTGATACTGTCATCCAAAAACATGGGAAGGACAATTACAGAAACAGAACCGTTCCTGGTCTCCAGCCGCAATTTCCCTGCAGGAATCTCGGCGGGTAATATTCCACATGACGAGATAAAAATTATCTTGTCTCAATCAGGGGTTGAGGCGGCAGTAAATCACTTGCTCAAATATAGCTATGGAACAATACTTTTGCAGTATATTGATGCGTATCAAAAGACCTCTGATCTCGGACCAATGGTAGCCGGTTTACAGGCATACTATTATCAAACCTTAATCGAATCACTAAGATTTTTTCAAGGTGACGAAGGCATTATCAGAGAAATGTTTAGAACCGAGATAGACAAGAAGAATATTCTTAACCTATTGAAGGGAAAAGAGACGAATGCTGACAAGTCGATTGTCGGCAAACATGTCGTAGGTGGTGGAGGAATCCCAGTAAGCGAACTAATGGACATGTACGGAGTTAATAACGTGCTAGAATTTGTAAATAGGATAGAGAACTATTTTCCGCTGGGCGAAGCTGTAGTTCAATACAGGAACACCGGCAGTTTAGTCGACTTCGAGATTGGTCTAGATAAATTTATCAATAACAAATTTGTAAATAAACTGAAGAATATTGCACTCTCTATAGGCTCAATATTCTACTTCATAATCACCGCCGAGCATGAGCGTGAAAATATTAGAAGAATAGCCTACGGCAAAAGATACAATATTTCAACTGATCGGATAGCCTCCATGATGATGATAAATGAGTGAATTAATTTCCAGAAAAGGATTGACTCGAAAGATAGCAGTCTTAGGGGAGCGTGAGCTAGTAATGGGTTATCGGCTGCTTGGTATAGAAGATGCATTTATTGTGAGCGAAGATGTTGCTGAGGTCAATAAAAAATTGCAACAATTGATGTCTTCGAAAGAATTCGCTTTGATTATCGCTAGCAACTCAGTTCGCTACGCCCTTTCCGAAGGCTTTAGAGAGACTGTTGAAGCATCGATAGAACCTCTAGTGTTATTTATGCCTGCTTTCGAAGGTAACGTTCAGGAAGAGTCGATAGCTTCTTTGGCAAGACGAGTACTTGGAATCAGTATTCAGATGGGTTGAATGATGACATGGCAGAGTCTCTAGTTTCACGTATCTCCGGACCCGTAGTAGTGGCAACGGGGCTTGAAGGAGCACAAATGTACGATGTAGTGCGAATCGGGGAGTTAGGCCTAGTAGGAGAGATTATCCGACTTGAGGGTAACAAAGCGACAGTTCAAGTTTACGAGGATACTACGGGCCTAAGACCAGGAGAAAAACTCGTCAATACGAAAAGGCCCCTTTCTATTCAACTCGGTCCTGGTCTACTGACCTCAATTTATGATGGCATTCAAAGACCACTCAATATATTAAGAGAACAGAGCGGGGACTTTATTGGTAGAGGAAAGACTATTCCTGCGCTGGATCAAGAGAAGAAATGGGAGTTCATCCCGCTCAAGAAAAGAGGAGATGAAGTATATCAGGGAGATATCATTGGCGAGGTCCAGGAAACACCGCTGATAAAACACAAGATTATGATTCCGTTTGCAACCCAAGGAAAATTAGAAGAAATAGGCGAAGGGAGGTATAATGTGAATGAAATTGTCGCAACAGTAAAAACCCCGACCACTAAGGTCGATGTTGGGTTATCAAGCTGGTGGACCGTCAGAACGCCCAGGCCAGTACTTCGTAAGCTGCCGCCTGAGTCGCCACTTCTTACTGGTCAGCGAGTTTTGGACACATTTTTCCCAGTCGCAAAAGGAGGAACTGCTGCAATTCCGGGTCCATTTGGGAGTGGCAAGACAGTGACACAACAACAACTTGCGAAATGGGCCGATAGCGACGTGATAGTTTATGTCGGATGTGGGGAGAGAGGAAACGAGATGACAGAAGTGCTTACAACTTTTCCAGAATTAGAAGATCCTAAATCCAAGCGTCCTCTCATGGAGAGGACAATCCTTGTTGCTAACACCTCGAACATGCCGGTTGCCGCCCGCGAAGCGAGTATTTACACAGGGATCACAATGGGTGAGTATTACCGTGACATGGGGTATGGCGTCGCGCTAATGGCGGATAGCACCTCTCGATGGGCGGAGGCCCTCAGGGAAATATCAGGAAGGCTAGAAGAAATGCCTGGAGAGGAAGGATATCCTGCTTATTTGGGAAGGCGGCTCGCAGAATTTTATGAAAGAGGCGGTAAGGCAATCGTACTTTCTCCAGAGGAACGAATTGGGTCTTTAACCCTGGTCGGAGCAGTCTCGCCACCAGGCGGAGATTTTTCTGAGCCAGTATCACAGAACACGCTCCGGGTTACTAGGGTGTTCTGGGCGCTTGATGCAAGTTTAGCTTCGCGAAGGCACTTCCCTTCAATCAATTGGCTAACGAGTTATTCACTATATGCGGACGATATGAGTAACTGGTATAGCCAAAACGTATCGCCGGAGTGGGTTCCTTTGAGGAAAGAGGCCTTAGAAATTTTGCAAAGGGAATCGGAGTTAGAAGAGATTGTTCAGCTAGTCGGATATGATGCTTTGCCAGAACCAGAGAAAGGAATTCTGGATACAGCTCGCTCGCTTAGAGAAGATTATTTACAACAAAGCGCCTACGATGAAGTCGATACTTACACATCTATAAGGAAGCAGTTTTTAATGCTATCGATAATCTTAGAATTCGGCAAGATGGAGGCAGACGCAATTAAGAAGGGTGTTCGGTCTTCGCGGATCGGTGCTCTGGATGCTAGAAAGCTTATATCAAAAATAAAATGGACACCTGAAGATCAAGTCGAACAGCTATTGCGAGAGATCAAGACGAGCATGAGCCAACAATTTGAGGGTCTGTTGATCCAGGTGACCCAATAAGTGTCTACGATAGCTTTTAAAACACTGTCTAAGATAGCAGGGCCACTGATATTTGTAGAGGGTGTGGATAATGCGGCTTATGGGGAAATGGTGGAGATAAAACTTGTGGACGGACAAAGGCGACAGGGTCAAGTGCTTGACACCAGGAAGGGTCTGGCAGTGGTACAGGTATTTGGCCCAACTTTGGGACTAGGTACTTCGGGAACTTCAACCAGATTTCTTGGACACACTGCTACGCTATCGGTTTCAGATGAAATGTTAGGCAGGGTATTTGATGGATTGGGGAATCCAAGAGATAATGGCCCTAAGATCGTATCAAAACAAAAATTCGATCTAGTGGGTTCTGGCATCAACCCGTATTCGAGAGAGCAACCCTCTGAATTCATCCAAACTGGAATGTCCAATATCGATGGAATGAACACACTTGTGAGAGGTCAAAAACTGCCGATTTTCTCAGGTGCAGGTCTACCTCATAATATGCTCGCATCGCAAATTGCTAGACAGGCAAAGGTTCTTGGCACCACTGAAAGCTTCTCTGTTGTATTTGCAGCCATAGGAATCACTAGTGAAGAAGCGAACTTTTTTGTTAAACAATTTGAAGAAAGTGGGGCGTTAGGACGAACTGTTCTTTTCTTGAACCTTTCTTCGGATCCTTCTATGGAACGTATACTAACACCGAGACTAGCCTTGACAACTGCGGAATTCCTTGCATATGAACGGGAGATGCACGTTCTTGTTATATTGACAGACATGACAAATTACTGCGAAGCTCTAAGAGAGATAGCTGCTGCACGCGAAGAAGTCCCAGGCAGGCGAGGTTACCCTGGTTATATGTATACAGATCTGGCTTCAATTTATGAACGCGCAGGGAGAATAAAGGGCAGAAAGGGTTCAGTTACACAGATTCCTATTTTAACAATGCCGGCTGACGACATCACACATCCGATACCTGACCTTACCGGCTACATAACCGAAGGCCAGATCGTTATGAGCAGAGATTTACAACGTGCAGATATTCACCCGCCGGCCGACGTCCTCACTAGTCTTTCGCGTTTAATGAATCAAGGGATCGGGAAGGGTCGGACACGTGAAGACCATAGAAGTCTAGCAGATCAACTCTATGCGACGTACGCACAGGGTAAGGACGCTAGAGCATTGGCCGCGATCGTCGGCGAAGAAGCTCTGAGTGAGATAGATAGAAAGTTTTTGAAGATCGCAAACAGTTTTGAACGAAAATTTGTAAATCAAGGTTTTGATGAAAACCGCTCAATCGAAGAAACGCTAAACATCGGGTGGGAACTTCTAAGTGACCTTTCAGAATCCGAGATGAAGCGTATCAAGCCTGAATTCATTGAAAAATATGGGAGGAAAAAAGCAGTAACTCCGGAGGTCGAGTGATCGAGTAATTGCCATCTGCAATTAATATACGTCCAACGCGCCTCGAATATATACGAACCAAGAGAAGAATTGTTATCGCCAAGAAGGGTTTAAAACTTTTGAAGCTCAAGCGGCAAGCATTGATTCTAGAGTTTTTCAGCACCAGCAAGACTGCTGCAACATTAAGAAGTGGTTTGCAGTCCGAGCTAATGAAAGGATACGAAAGCATTAGAATGGCAGAAATGATGGCAGGCGCAATTCGACTAGAGAATGAGGCAATGAAGATTCCTAGTATGACCAATCTGCAGATTAAGTCAAAGAATGTGATGGGCGTTCGTATACCCAAATTAGTAGGAGGCCAAAGACAAGAGGCTCTTACTGAATATCTCTTAGAACTTCCAACTTCAATTAACGAAGCCATAAAGTCATTTCAACAGGTTCACAAGATGGTACTGGATGTAGCTGAAAAGGAGACGGCGTTAAGGAAGCTTTTGCTCGAAATAGAGAAAACAAAACGCAAATCGAATGCAATCGAAAATGTTTTTGTCCCTCGGTTAGAGGCCGCGGTTAAATTCATCACTTTCAGACTTGATGAAATGGAACGTGATACGTTCATTATGTTAAAAACTGTAAAGCGAAAAATGGGAGAGAGGGAAGAAGAGAGTATTAAAAAGGAGGAACAAAAAATTCTTGCCGGTTAGGTTTGCGAACCCCCAACAGAGAAAGTTCTACCTGTTAATGAGGGCTTTTAAGATAGGTAATATTGTTGGTACCGTGGTTGTAGTTCTGTATATAGGTAAGCATTTTTTTGGAGGTTAATGATGTCAAATACGCAGGAGGCTTACATTCAGACCCTAAGACAGATTAAGGATGCTGAGGATAGCGCTGAGAAAGAAATCGAAGCACGAAAAAGTGAGGTTGAAGAAGAAATTAGAAATACGCAGATTCAGATAGAAAAGCTAATAGAAGCGTCAAAGGCTGAGGGTGAGAACCTTGTAATCAAAAGCATCGAGGAATCTAGAAGGAAGGCCCTAGCAGATGCAGATTCAATTATCAAAGAAGCCGAAATTAAGTCGAAAAATATTTCGGCGCAGGTAAATAATCAGACGATACAAAAGATAATAGACATCTTACTCAGGGGAGTTGAGTGAAGGAACGTGCTAAAACCCGTGCCAATGGCCCGTATGGCTGCTATCGGCCTCAGAAGGGATAAGCAGGTTATAGTATCGATACTTCATGACCTTGGAGCAGTGCAACTAGAACCTCTGTCGAAGGACGCGGCCGCTATGTTAAGCAGCGGGCGTGAAGGCGACCCATACAGAGAGGTAATTCTATCAGACCAGCTTCTCCGAATGAGGGCCTTGAAGGCAGCACTTCCGTCTTATCCTGTGGTGCAACGACATCAGTTTAAATCAACAGAGGAACTTCTACACGCTGCTAAAGCTATAGATATCGATAGCAAGGTCGGTTATTTGGAAAGACAAAAGGATGATCTACTTACACGGCTGAAAGATACAGAGAATAATCTAAGACTTGTCGAAGAGTTTTCATTCTTTCCTGAAGATCTAAGAATCTTACACTTGTCATCTGCCCACTGTTATTTTGGGCGTGCACCTTCTGAGAAATTTGTGGGAATTAAGAAAGCGCTTGAAGAAGGGAAGAAAGACGTCGTTCTGTACTCTAAGGAAGACAAAGAAGTTACGCATTTTGTTCTCGTCATTCTTCCAAATTTTCCTACTCAACTTCTTGCGTCGCTGGTACAGTCACACAGCATTAATCTCGAACCAGTACCTGATCTTAGTGGGAAACCATCTAATATAATTCAAGATCAAACAAATCAAAAGAGTGAAATCTCCAACAAACTACAGGTCATATACGGGCAACTATTGGAAATTTCGAAAAAATATTATGCGACTATTGTAAGCATACAAGAACAGCTTGAGATAGAAAATAAAAAGTCAGATGTCACGGATAATTTCGGACTGAGTGCACACGCGCTCGCATTGGAAGGATGGGCACCAAAGTCAAAACTCAAAGAAATAAGAATAATGTTTGATAGATACACAAGGAACACCGCAGTATATGAATTAAAGACGGCGGAAAGGCCACCGACTCTTCTGGCAAATCCCAAAAAATTTCGGGTCTTTGAATCGTTTGTAAGATTTTACTCTATGCCATCTGGAGACGAGTTCGATCCGACTCTCATGTTTGGTCTCCTTTTTCCGGTATTTTATGGCATGATGCTTGGTGATGTCGGCTATGGAATTGTTATACTTCTCGTTTCTTTGTGGGTGATACGTCGAGTTGAAGGGGGGAAACGTGATTTGAATATCATGCCTAAACCCTTGAGAAATTTCGCCAAGACAATAGTGCGACCAAGTCAGATGGTGAAGTTGGCGAAAGCTATGATCCCTGGAGCAATCATTGCAATAATCTTAGGATTTATTTTCAACCTGTATTTTGGGTTTCATCTTAACGGTTACCTCTTTCATTATGCATCGGGCCTACATTACCTACCTTCGAGTGGCACATTTCTGGACCCCGTTGGAACCTTTGGTTTGAAAAAACTCCTATTACTCAGCGGCTATATAGGCCTAGGCATGGTATCATTCGGCTTGATTCTGGGCATCTTGAATAATTTAAGAGAGGGTCAAAAACGACACATGATTGGAAAGGTTGGCTGGCTCTTGTTTGGATGGGGTATAGTTCTCACTGGCTTGGCACTCTTGCATCACAGCCATATCAACCCTATACGTCATGTTCAAGGAGTCGTGTATTTCGGTTTAATATTAGGCGGAATTGGCTTAATGTTCTACGGGGAAGGTGTGCGAGCAGTGATGGAGTTGCCCTCTATAATCAGTCATATTCTCTCTTATACAAGAATCGTGGGAATATTGTTAGCCTCAGTTATTTTGGCAGATGTGATTGATTTCATTTTTATAAGGACGCTGCATCACACCTTACCCTATATCGTTCTAGGGGTAATGATTTTTTTTATTGGCCACATATTTAATATCATACTAGGCGTGTTTGAACCTGGTATCCAGGGAGCAAGATTGCTTTACGTTGAATTCTTTTCAAAGTTCTATCACGGCAACGGAAGGCCATTCAGGCCGTTCGGAACTAGAAGAAAATTCACAGTTCAACAATATAATCCGGAAGTATCGACCAAGGGCTAACGATATTAGATGCGCTGATAATTGTTTTGTACTCCAACGAAGCTTGTTGTTACCAATTCACCCTGGCGCCATTCTAGATACTTCGGCAAAAGGTCTATAATTGTGTGCAGATGTAAACTTTACTCTATGTCGCACACGGATTTAGAAACCTATTTGAAATACAGAACCCTCGAAGATATGCTCAAAGTCATAGTATATTCTGCCCAATCAGCCCTCGGGTTAACACCAATGCTGTATCACATCGTACATAATAGTCGGGAAATACTCTTTATCCAGACTGGGACTATTGGCGGGATCATTGTGCATTTCGTCAACCAGGAACGAAAGCCAAAGGAAAAGTTCATTCAACTAAAACGTTTTACCGGCGAATTTAGTTTTGTAGACAGCATAGGGACCGATGCACAATCGATCTACGTACCAATATTAGAGCTCGAGAGCTCCACTCTTAGATTCCCACCATGATACGGGCTGAGCACGAATTCATTATCATGACATAAAGCAAGTAAATGTGAGATTCCATCGTATGAGAAATTTGTCGAACGAAAAATTATAACCACAGTCATCAATACGAAGAGCTCCTTGTGCATATCGATCAACTTGATAACTTGATAATAACTTGATACATATCAGAAGGACCATTTTACAATATCGTTGGTTAAATTGTTTTTACCGATCTAAAGCCAGAACTGTTTGTCCACTCGTTCACGACGACATGCGAATCCGTCATAATCCGATAAATTGAATAAGAGTACCTCGGATTAACAAAACCTGCTCTTGAAAGTAGCTCTTTCCATTGCTGGCAGTGATTCAGGTGCCGGCGCGGGAATACAAGCAGATTTAAAAACTTTCACAAGTCTGGGTGTTTATGGATGCACAGCAATAACGGCGGTAACGGCACAGAACACCCAAGAAGTTTCTAGCGTGTTCGAAGTCACTCCTGAATGCATTACTGAACAAATTCGATCAGTCATTCTCGACATGCCACCAGATGCTATTAAAATCGGAATGGTCTATAATAAACCAAATATTGAAACTATTCGTAGGGTATTGAAAGGGTCTAAGGTCCCAATTGTACTAGATCCAATCCTGTCAGCAGGTACCGGGGGAAAACTTCTTCTGCCTGAAGCTTTCGAATCTTTTAAGGCAGAGCTGATTCCGCTTTCAACTATAATAACTCCAAACCGAATTGAAGCACAAAAAATCACGGGTATCCAAATAATATCACGGAGTGACATTGCGAGAGCAGCCAGAAAAATAAAAAATCTTGGGGCAAAAAATGTTATCATCAAAGGTAATCGTTTTGAAAAGAAACAAGTCGCTGACATTCTTTTGACTTCTGAGGGTAGGCTGATCGAAGTTTCAAATTCAAAATTAAATTCAGAGGAGATGCATGGCACAGGATGTAATTTTTCTGCAGCAATCACTGCATTTCTTGCAAGAAATTTCAGTATAATCGACGCTTTCAAGTTGGCTAATAATTATGTGCGGGATTCCTTGCAAAATGCCTTAAAAATAGGCAAAGGCCTTCTGGTTTCTAATCCTGCATCTAGTATGTACGATTACGCCAGCCGATATGTCGTTTTGAAGGGGCTGCAATGGGCTATTGAAGATATCGAAACGTCCGATAAGTTTGGCATTTTGTTACCTGAAACTCAGTCAAATATCGCATTCGCTCTTCCGGACGCACGAGAGTTAGATCATATTGCTGCTATCAAGGGGAGAATTATCAAAATTGGTGACACCGCAAGATCTGCTTCTTCGATGGTCGAGTTCGGTGCTTCCAAACATGTTGGCTCCGCACTTCTTGCATACATGACGGTCAACAGACTCGTCCGATCCGCAATGAACATAAAATACGATGAGAAAATAAGAAGAATTACAAAGGAAGTTTTTAAGGTCTCGAATTACGACAGAAGTAAAGAGCCCAGACATATTTTAAAAAAAGAGGGGATGTCAATTTTTTGGGGAATTAAATATGCATTAGCAAAAAATCCGGGAGCTGAAATTATATATCACGAAGGGGCTATTGGTAAGGAGCCTATGTGCATCATATTTGCGAGTAATCCTGCAGAGGTCGTCAATAAGATTCGAATAATATTGAAAAGGTATTGACCAAGTAGAGATAGATAGTTCTGAGGATACGTAACTAAATCTCATGATAATATTCTAGGCCGAAAATTATTGGATTTCGTCTTCGAGATTTCGGCGCGCTTTATTTGAAGCGTTTAGTAGATAGCCTCCGACTGCTCCAACACCTATTCCACCTATAATGAAAATGGGAGGAACTAAATCCATACCGGGCACCACAAACAATGAGTTGATATGTGTGAATGCAATCCTGGCTGCAGACATGCCGGCAATCAAGATAATACCAGTAATTATGAGGATAAGTGCCGAAGTACGTCCTGCACTTGATCTTGAGAGTCCGAGGGCAGCGCCAGCAAGTATCAGGCAAGGTACGCCTGCTATCGAAACGATTAAGACTAAAACCCCAATAGGATCAACGAAGACTTGTGGTCCCTTTCCTTCAGGGCCTATCAAGAAATTGTAGAATGATATAATCAGTGCTACAAACATGACCCCGAGCGCAAGGGATCCCAAAGCTACCCAGGTTTCAAATTTTGCCATACGAAATTGCTGCTCTAGTTATCCCTATGTGATACCTACCAGGCCGGCAAGCTCCCTTCTGCATGCTGAACCTAACACTTCTGCTGCTTTTTCTGGCCTAATATTATTTACGTAGACCCCAAACCCTCGTTCAAGACCAGACCACGCATGGATTTGTGGATAAATCTCGATATGCCAATGGATTTGACGGCTGTTCTTTTTTTCTGGAGCGAAATGAAACACAAGATTGAATGGTGTCTCATTCAACGCTTTTGACATGCCTCCTAGCGTTGCTCTCATCATTAGTGCAAGATCAGTTATCTCCTTCTGCGTAATTTTCGAGAAAGCAGTTGTGTGCCGTTTAGGATAAATCCAAAATTCATAAGGATATGTGGGAGCCCACGGAGAGAATGAAAGAAAGCTATCTGTACTTAGTATCTGCCTCGGGCCACTGGATTCGATAGAAATAATATTGCATGCAGGACAACTTCCATTCTCATTCATGTATCTATGGGAAGCTTCCGCCTCTACCTCGATGTATGGAGGAATCGTGGAAAAAGTTACAATGTTTAGGTGCGGATGAGTAATCGACGTGCCAGCCCTCAAGCCGCTATCGATGTAAACAGCAACATACGTTACGCTTTTCTGCGTATAAAGCCATCTTACCCTGTCTTGAATGACCAAGAGCACATTTGCCCATTGGTCGACTGAAATCTGAGATAAATTCCTGTCATGATCTGGAGAAGCGACCAAGACTTGATGGTAGCCGTATGCGGGTTCGCTGTATAGTGGTTTATCAGAGTAGCTAGGCGAGGAGCTAATTGTCACCGCTGGAGTATTACTCTGGAAGACCCTCACGCACCAGTCGCAGATTATATTTTCTTCGCTATCAGAAAGTCGTTGGAGCATGCCATCCTTGGCCACAAGCGCAATCTGAGCAGGTTCAGTCATGGACTCGTTACCCGGGCAATATGGGCAAGATCCATCTAACGGAGGATCGATTCGTTCGCTTTCACTTGATCTTGGCACTATTACAAACTTATCTAAGACATAGTCTTTCCTCAGATCCCCCAACTGTTACTCTGCCCCCAAAACATCGTAGGAGCTCTTTTAATTAAAGCTTCTGTATCAAACCAACTTTCTGTAGATTTACGATCATTTGTCTTCGATTCTTCCTCCATTCAAGCATAGTGAATCTCAGCCCGAAATTCTAATTTGTCCGCCGCAGAATTATCGTCACAGATAAATTCTCCAACCTGGATGTACTGATGAATAATGAAAAATAAACAGTCTTCTGCTATAAAATTTGTATACGTTTTGCTCGATGGGGTTTCTGATCTGCCGCATCCAAATTTAAACGATTTGACTCCTCTTGATGCTGCCTATACGCCCAATATGGATTATTTAGCTAAAAACGGCTGCATGGGAGAGACAATCACTGTAGGAGAAGGAATTGCACCACAATCCGATATTGCTGTCTTTAACATGCTAGGGTACAGCTTCCGAGACGTTAACTACGTGGGGAGAGGGGTGATAGAAGCAATTGGGTCTGACATCGATTTTCGTGATGGTGACCTAGCCTTGCGTGGGAACTTTGCTACCGTAGACGATAAGCTGCAGATAATAGATCGAAGAGCAGGTAGAAATATCCAGCATGTTGAAGCGAACGAAGTCTGCGAAACTCTGACGGATGAAATGAAGTTTAGCGATAGGGGCGTTTCACTGGTTATAAAGCCCACAATCGGACATCGCGTAAGCATAAGGTTCAGACATGCTACTTTGAGTTTTTCTGACAAGATAACAAACACAGATCCAGCCTATCAGAAGGTCGACGGCATGGGTGTAGCCAAAGCCGATTTAGGGAGAATGCACCTGGAAAAATCATATGCCGAGGAACCCACTGAATCAGCGGCGGCCGCCGCAAAAATTGTCAATGAGTTTTCGGAACAGGTAATCAGACTCCTTAGAGACCATCCAATCAACAAACGCCGTGAAAGCTCAGGAAAGACACCTATGAATGCGATCCTCTTAAGGGATTCTGGAAACACTATTCCAAAACTCGAATCGATAAGGAAAAAGTACAATATGGACATTGCAAGCATCGTGGACATGCCGGTGGAAATTGGCATTTCCAGGGTGTTAGGTATGGAGACACTAGAAGCAGGGGATATCGACGATTATGAAAGAAAAGCTATCGTGGCTGTGGATAATCTGGAACATTATGACGGCATCTACGTCCACATAAAGGGACCGGACGAATTTGGTCACGATGGTGACGCACAAGGCAAAAAAAGAAGCATAGAAGACATCGATAGAATGTTCTTTGGGACGTTACGAAATAGGCTAAAAAGTGAGGGAGGGACAATAGTAGTTTCTGCTGATCATTCAACGCCTTGTATAAAAAGAGCCCATAGCGCAGACCCAGTGCCCGTTTTATTTTCCGGGAACATAGTCAAAAAAGATGAAAGTGCGAGGTTTACTGAAAAATACGCTTCAACAGGAAGCTTGGGACGTATAATGGGTTCAACGGTCCTGAGAACTGCGATAGACATGATAAAAAACAACAGTGCGACTGCGTATCAATCTTGATCCTTGCTATAGGATAACTCATCATTGGATAAATAATTTGAACTTCTTATACTCTACCGCTTATTAGTGTGCCTTTACATTGTTCGCACACTTGCTCATCTATATTGGACTCCATACCGTGATGTACGTCGCAAATTATGAACGTATAGCGCATATAATTACACAGTTCGACGAACTTGGCCATGGTGTTAGGAGTATACGCCTTGTTTGAAGTCAAGTCTCTTGCTATATCATCGGTCATCCGCATCACTTCCAAAACTGAGGTCAGCTTATTCATGAGCTGTATGTCCCCTCTGGTCCCTCGAAGGTAGTTGCTAACGGCCGCTTGAGTGACACCAAGTACTCTAGCGACGATCTCCTCCTTCATTTCGTATTCATTTACCAGCTTCTTAGCTAAAATCGCCCTTATTGCGGGGATTAGTGATTTTGCTTCGATCTCGGAGGGTAATAACATCAGTAACGTACAAAAACGCTGCGATTCTTATTTAAAGGTTCTCGAGAAAATAGCGTCTTGAGATATGGAAACAAGACATATTTAAGTAAGCGGTCACTTTGCATCCATTGTCTAGAGATGGATAATAGTTTGCTATTGTTTAATGGATGGCTAGATATTTGCCGGCGCTGTAGTTGGATTATGGGGGAGATCGAATGCAAGTAAAGTTTGGATTTACTCAAGGGTTGAATGTTGCTCGTCTGGGTCTGGATGAGACTCAAATAATGACTGCTTGTCAAATAGCCGACCGAATGAATTATGATTCTATCTGGATGATGGATCACTCTAACGTACCTCAATGGAAAAACGCTATCGTAAATGATGCATGGCTTATGCTCGCAGCCATAGGCACAATCACCCGCAATGTTGAATTGGGAACTTGTGTGACCGATGCCATTAGAAGGCATCCTTCTGCAATCGCACTCTCAGCAATCACGTTGGACAGGATTACTGCCGGCAGAGCAATCCTTGGTATAGGGGCTGGCGAAGCTCAAAACGTTGTCGACTTCGGCATAGAGTTTTCTAAACCGGTAACGAAATTTAAAGAACAATTAGAAGTCATCGAAAGACTCTTTGAATCAGATCCAGACCATCGTGTCAACTACGAAGGCCAATACTACAAACTTTCAAACGCATGTCTCCAAAGCAGGCCTATTCGCAAACCGAGACCCCCTATTTACATCGCAGCTGGTGCACCAAAGACACTCGAATTGTGTGCCACGTACGGAGACGGATGGATACCGATCGGTTACACTCCAGAATTATTTCAACGACATGCTGACGTGATCCGTGAAAATGCCAAGAAGATAGGGAGAAACCTTTCTGATTTCCAATTTGCAAACGACGTAGACATTTACTTCACCGATGATGGGGAAGAAGCGTGGAATAAGATGAAAAATGCAGTCAAAGTAAGCCTGTACAAGCCGGAATTATTAAGCGTGCATAAAATTCAACAAGATTCGGAATTCGATTTCCGTAGATACTTTACCGAATATGCCATGAACAAACCCGAGCTCATGGAGCAAATGAAAAAGGCAGCATTGAAAATACCGGACAGTGTCGCAAGAACGGCGATTGGCGTGGGCAAACCAGATGACGTTATCCAGATGTTAGAGAGATTTATCAAAGCAGGTACAAACCATTTTATAATTAGATTCTGGGGAGACGGTTACTTCAAGAATATAGAAATGTTCGGTAACAAAATCATTCCCTATTTTAGGGAGCAATCTAGTAAGTGATAGCCACATTTAGAAGATAATTTAATTTCTAAAAATATGCGTCCAGCGAAGGATGAAGGGACGTCTTATTTTCGCGAGCTTCTTTTTTTGCTAAGCTTCTTCTTATGACCGGTGCCGCGTCAAATCCTAGTTTCTTAAGCGAATCCGCAAAGTCTTGGGAAAACCCATGAAATGTATAAATTTTCTTGGCTCCAGACGCCTTCACAAACTCAAGCAGTTCTGCGTAGTCACAGTGATCGCTCATTGCAACCGCATGATCAAGACCCATCATGATTCGGTACCGCTTATCCATCGCCCAGCCGCTGAAGCCAACGCAGACGGCGTTGTATTTTTGTTTCATAAGTTTCACAAAAGTACTTCTTGAATGCATCAGAGGCGCAATCATTACCCAAGGCTTGCTCCTGCCTAACAATCCTTTTTTTTCGGCTTCAGAATATATAGTCGCATCCTTTAACACCACGCCCAATTTTTTGTAAGTACTGTTCATTTTATAGACTGAATCATGGATATAGAACGGCTCCCAGTGGCCGAAAAGCGCCGTCAATATTTGTGCTTTGCCTAGTGGGTAACCCATCAACAGAACAGGAATGCCTTGGTCATACATTTCAGAAATAATTTTATTTGTTTTGTGTATAACATCTGTTAGATCGGGAAAAACATAGTGGGGTCGGCCGAAGGTTGTCTCTATTATCAAGGTTTGCACTTCGGGGATGCGGGCTGATTTCATAAATGCCCTTTTTCTAGTAGAAATGTCACCTGTGTAGTATAGCTTATCGCCAATTAATAGACCCTTGGAGCCAAGAATATGGCCTGTATCTAACAATTGGAAGCCATCATATTCTTCATTTATTTCACTCATCGGAAACCCTCGAGCATTAGCGATTAGAGAGGTCTCCTTTGAGGTAAGAATCTTGTTTCCGATAGTTAAGGGAGTTCGAGAATAATTTCGGCAAAGATGGTCAATATGCGCATGAGAGAAAAAAGCAAAGTCGGAGGAAACAGGTTTGGTTGGATCAACTGATATTTTGTTATTGCCGCTGTAAATTACAATGCAAGAATTAGCGAAAGTAACTAATGATGACAATCGATAGCTGTGACTCCTAACTTCAAGATATATTTTAAGATTTTAATTCCCTCACATCTAGCTTTAAGAATCAGTACCATTAAGTATACACCTTTGCTTAATCTTGCAATCTTAATTTCCGGACGTGGTAGTAATATGGAGGCAATACTGTCAGCAATCAAGCAAGGGAAGATCAAAAATATCAGACCCTCGATTGTTATATCCGATAATCCTGCTGCGGCGGGTCTCAAAATTGCCTCGGAAAAATTTTGTGTACCAACCAACACTTTGCCGAGTTATGGATCAAGAGGGTGGAAGTACGACCAAAAACTGGTGCAGATCTTGGAAGAATACGGTGTAAACAAAAGCGCCGGTGTAATATGTCTTGCAGGATTCATGCGCGTGTTGAGCCGTGAAGTTGTTCGTAAATACAAGATGCGAATAATGAATATACATCCCGCCCTTCTTCCCTCCTTTCCGGGCCTGCGGGCACAAAAACAGGCTTTAGAGTATGGTGTCAAAGTAAGCGGATGCACGGTCCATTTTGTGGACGAGGGGATCGACACGGGACCTATATTACTGCAGAGGACTGTGCCTGTGTTCGAATCTGATACGGAGGAACAGTTGGCAGAAAGGATATTACAAGTAGAGCACGAACTCTATCCAGAAGCGCTTGGTTTGTTTTCAAAAGGATATATCAGGATAGACGGCCGAAAGGTTTCGATACTACATTGTAGTAGGGAGGACACCAAATAGGCCAACGATATTCAATGACATTCTAAATAGATAATTTCTGCTTGAGAAAGCGAAAAATAAACCAAAATATTACACGTTAGAGTTTGATAAGCATTTGACAGCATGGATCCTAGATGGGTTAGTCGCAGCTGCATGTCTTCGGTCAAATGTGAAAAGGGCTGCAAGTCAATTGCGGAGCGAAGGAATTAACCCTTGTTTAGCAACAGTTCTTGTAGGGGACGACCCAAGGTCAGCCCTATACGTAAGAAATAAGCATAAGGCCGCTGAGGCGGCAGGAATCTTAACACGAGACCACAAACTTCCTTCATCATGCACGCAAAGAGAGTTGCTAGAGCTTATCGGGACGCTAAACAGAGACACCGAAGTACATGGTATTTTGATTCAACTGCCTCTTCCTACACAGATCAATGAATTTTTGGTATTTAGTATCCTCAATCCAGTCAAGGATGTAGATGGGTTGACGCCATATAATGCAGGTATGCTGGTATGCGGAAAAGCGATTCTAAAACCTTGCACGCCTGCTGGAATTGTGGAATTATTAGATTTTAATAAAGTCGATATATCAGGTATGGATTCCGTTATAGTGAATAGAAGCACTCTAGTTGGTAAGCCCCTTGCATTCCTACTGCTGGAAAGAGACGCGACCGTC
>Ga0207416_1001841_pt1 | contig 25535 bp, 32 predicted proteins | sample PaiPotPPM11metaG_FD_184107 | JGI IMG/M metagenome (GOLD analysis project Ga0207416, IMG submission 184107) | Iron sulfur acid spring bacterial and archeal communities from Banff, Canada, to study Microbial Dark Matter (Phase II) - Paint Pots PPM... ... | reverse complement strand
ATCGTGGTGCGCGAGACGCTGACGACGCTGCCGACCGTCAGGCCGCGCGGGTAGATCGGGCCGAGCCCCGAGGTCAGCACGAGGTCGCCGGCGCGCACGTCGGCGTCGCGGGAAAGGTAGGTGACCTTGAGCAGCGTCTGGCCCTGGCCGACGACGACGCCCACCTCGCGCGACCGGTCGAGCACGACGCTGACGGCGCTGCGGGGGTCGGCCACGAGCAGCACCCGCGCCCACGAGCCCTGCGTCTCGACGACGTGGCCCACGACGCCGTCGCTCGTGATCACGGGATCGTCCCGCGACACCCCTTCCGACGCGCCGCGGTCGACGAGCGCCGTGCTGAACCACTGGCTCGGGTCGCGGCCGACGATCCGGGCCGCGAGCGCGCGGTACGGCAGCTGCTGTTTGAATCCGAGGAGCGCGCGGAGGCGGATGTTTTCCTGCCCATCCGGCCGCAGGCGGGCGTTCTCTTCGCGCAGCCGGGCCACCTCGGCGGTGAGCCGCTGGTTTTCCGTGCGGAGGGTGCCGATCTCCGAGATGAAGCCCCACGCGTCGGCGAAGACGCCGCTGACCCGGGCCAGCGCCGCCGTCGGCGGCGCGAGCACCGCCTCCACCGCGGTGCCGATCCAGCCGATGCGGCGCCCACCCGGCGAGCGCACCTGCGCCGTCAGGATCACGAGCGCGATGACGCAGAGCAGGCCCCAGACGAGCAGCCTGCGGCGGACCAGCGCGGGCGACGGAAACACGCTACATCTTCTTGCTCGTGATGAGCACCTTCTTGAGGGTTTCGATTTCCTCGAGCGCGCGGCCGGTGCCGAGCACGACGCTGCTGAGCGGATCCTCCGTCAGCATCACCGGCATCCCCGTCTCCTCGCTGAGCAGCCGGTCCAGGCCGCGCAGCAGCGATCCGCCGCCGGCCATGATAATGCCGCGGTCGACGATGTCCGCGGCGAGCTCCGGCGGCGTCCGCTCGAGCGTCATCTTCACGGCTTCGACGATCGCGGCGATCGGCTCCGCCATCGCCTCGCGGATCTCCGTGCCGGTCATGCGCACGGTCCGCGGCAGCCCGGAGACGAGGTCGCGGCCGCGCACTTCGATCGACTGCTCGTCCTTCTGCGGATACGCCGAGCCGATCTTGATCTTGATGTCCTCGGAGGTCCGCTCACCGATCAGCAGGTTGTACGCCTTGCGCGAGTATTGGATGATCGCCTCGTCCATCTCGTCGCCGGCGATCCGGATGCTGCGCGCCGTGACGATGCCGCCGAGCGCAATGACGGCGACCTCCGTGGTCCCGCCGCCGATGTCCACCACCATGCTGCCGACCGGCTCCGACACGGGCAGCCCCGCCCCGATCGCCGCGGCCATCGGCTCTTCGATAAGGTAGGCCTCGCGCGCGCCGGCCTGCAGCGTCGCGTCGATCACGGCGCGTTTCTCCACCTCGGTCACGCCGCTCGGGATCCCGACAATGACGCGCGGCCGCATCAGGCTGCGGCCGCGCGTCGCGCGGCGGATGAAGTACGCGAGCATGGAGGAGGTCGTGTCGAAGTCCGCGATCACGCCGTCGCGCAGCGGGCGCGTCGCGATGATATCGCCGGGCGTCCGGCCGATCATCTTCTTGGCCTCGTCGCCGACCGCCAGCACCTCCCCGCCGTCGACCCGCCGCGCCACCACCGACGGTTCGCGCAGCACGATGCCCTCGCGGCGCACGTAAACGAGGGTATTGGCGGTCCCGAGATCGACCCCCATGTCCCGGGTGAACCGGGCCAGCAACCCGTTCAGCAATCCCCTCACACTCCTCCCCCGTCTGGGGCGACCGGGTCCGCCCGCGGACTCTGCCGCGGGCACCACGGTATCACGGCCGTAGGCCCAGGGTCTCCGGAACCTTCCTTATTGTGCCCCAGTTAGGCGTCGGCGGACGGCGGCCCTTCGAATCCGACCCCCCGCTCGCGCAGACTGACCCATCGGCCGTCGCCGATGATGACGTGGTCCAGCACCGGGATGCCCATCACCGCCGCCGCGCGGCAGAGGCGGGCCGTGATCGCCAGGTCCGCCCGGCTCGGCGCGGGATCCCCCGATGGGTGATTATGCACCAAAATGACCGCCGCGGCGCCTTCGCGCACCGCGGGCTTGAACACTTCCCGCGGGTGCACCGGAGAGCTCGCCAGGCCCCCGCGCGTGACCTCCACCGCCTCCAGCAGCTCGTGTCGCGTGTTGAGCAGCAGCACCAGGAACCGCTCCGCCTCCGCGAACCGCAGCCGGTCCATCACCACCCGCGCGGCATCCGCGGGTCCGGCCACGAGTGCCCGCCGGCGCGCCGGCATACCGCCGAGCCGCCGGCCCAGCTCGAAGGCGGCGAGGAGGTTGAGCGCCTTCACCTCGCCGACCCCGTCCACGCCGCACAGCTCACGGACCCCCGCCGCGGCCAGCCTGGCCAGACCGCCGTGCCGCCCAATCAAGTCCGACGCGACCTCAAGGGCGCTTCGGGTGGGCGACCCCGTCCTCAGCAGCACGGCCACGAGCTCCGCCGTGCTGAGCGCGTCCGATCCGTGGCGCAGCAGCCGTTCGCGCGGCCGGAGCTCGTCCGGCAGATCCTTGATCCGCCGCCTGGTGGGTGCCGGGGTGCCCAGCGCCGTCCTCCTGTTGGGCGTGCCGCGCAGACAAGAACGGGGCGGAGCCGGCGCCCCACGGGGCGCACCCCACCCCCCTCGGTGTTCGGACGGCTACAGCAACCTGAATACGTATACCGCTGCGATTATACCAAGCACGGTAGCAAGGTTCAATCGAACCACGAACCCCAGCGTCAAGGTGATCACGCGCAGATCGAGGGTCACCGGCGGATCCACCCCCACCGCGACCGAATGGCCGAGCGGCGCGAGATAGGTGAACTGCCCCAGCGCATCGGCGACGACGCTGCCGAGCATCGCGCCGGCCACCACCACGACAATGAAGATCCACCAGGGGTCGCGGGCCGTCCGCTTTGCCGCTCGTGCCACCGCTCACCTCGTGTGTCAGGCGGGACGCCCACATGAAACAGGAGCGGCGTTTAGCCGCTCCCGCGCTGCACTGCTGCCGCCGCGCACCCGCGCACCCGGGCGCGGCCCACTGTGTAATTGAAGACCCGCGAACGCCGGACGCCGTCCGGCGGCCGCTAGGCCTTTGTGCCGGCTCCGCCGCTCTGGCCGGCCGGAGGCGCCTTTGGCTCCTCGGGCTTCGTCGCGTCTTTGAACTCCCGCATCGCCTTGCCCACCGCGCCGCCCAGCCCCGCGAGCCGGCTCGGGCCGAACAGCAGGATGACGATCGCCAGCACAATGATCAGTTCCCAGAACTTGGGGCCCACGGTGCACCTCCGGCTCAGATAGCCCGATTATACACCAAGAACGCCGCGGGGCGCCGATGCGTTCCGCTCGGGAGGTCATCGAGTGCGGACCGTGACGAACTCCACGAGGGCCGCGAGGCTGTCGCGCGCCGCCGACGGGGGGAGCCCCTCGAGGGCGCGCGCGGCGCGCTGCGCGCGCTCGCGCGCCACGCCGAGCGCCCGGTCGACCGCTCCGGTGCGGGCGAGAATGGCCTGGACCTCGTCGAGGGCTGACACCCGTACGGCAGGGGGCCGCCCGGCGACAGCGGCGGCCGGATGTCCCGCGCTAGACGGGGCGGGCACGCCGCCGCCCCCGGCGGCAGGACCACGGTCCGCCTCCCCGCCTGGCGCGGAGGCGTGATTGCCGTCGGCGTTGAGGATCTCACGAAGACGCCGGCCGTCCTGCTCGGGCGCGTCGCGCAGCGCGTAGATGATCGGCAGGGTCACCTTGCCCGTCTGGATGTCGCTGCCGATCGGCTTGCCGAGGTGTTCGGCGGTCGCCGTGACGTCGAGCGCGTCGTCGGTGATCTGGAACGACATGCCCCACTCCAACCCGAACGCCGCGAGCGCGCCGGCAACCTCCGGCCGCGCGCCCGCCGTGAGCGCGCCGCACCGGCACGCCGCCTCCGTCAGCGCCGCTGTCTTGCCGTCGATGATCCGGAAATAGATGCGCTCGTCCGTGTGCGGGGTGTTGCCGTGCTTGATCTGGATGATCTCGGCCTGCGCCATGCGCACCGTGGCCGCCGCCATCGCGGCCGCGGCGCCGGCCGTCCGCAGGCGCGCCAGGATGTGGAAGGCCTTGCTAAAGAGGAAGTCGCCGAGCAGCACCGCGACCTGGTTGCCCCAGACCGCGTTCACCGACGCCTGCCCGCGGCGCAGATCGGCCGCGTCGATGACGTCGTCGTGGATCAGCGACGCGACGTGGATCAGTTCGACGGCCCCGGCCACGCCGAGCCGGTCGGCGACCCCCTCCGCCGCCCGGGCGCCGTCCCCGGCCGCCTGCGCGGACAGGCAGGCGAGCGCGGGCCGCAGCATCTTGCCCCGCGTCGCGAGCACGTGCGTGACCAGCCGGCCGACGAAGGGATCTTCGGACGACAGTTCCGCCTGAAACAGACGCTCGAGCGCGTCCAGGTCGGGCCGGACGGGCGCGTAGATTTCCTCGAGGGCCACGGCGGCCAAGTCGTTAGGCTTCGGCGACGATCCCGTAGAGCGTGACGAAGTAGACGAACGCGAAGAAGAGCAGCCAGAAGATCAGATAGCGCCAGTAGATCACGCTCTGGGACGGCCGCGAACCGGTGTCACGCGCGGCGCGCGCGCCGCCCGCCCTCTCTGCTCCGGCCCCTCCGGCCGCTTCGCGGCCTCCCGGCGCCGGTGCCGCCGGCCGCTGTTCCGCCATCACGATCCCTCCTGGGTATCGGCCGGCGGCGCCGGCTGTTCCGGCGCGCTCGGCTGGGCCCCGGCCTCTCCGGCCGGACGTGCCGCCGGCCGCGCAGGACCTCCGCCGGGCGCACGGGGAGCCGGCACCACGGGTCCGGGCAATTGCGCGACGTGCTCGCTGAAGGCCTTGACCGCGCCGACGAACCCTTCCTGGTCGTGCAGCCCGAAGTAAATCGCGGCGATCCGGTCCGGGTGGATCTTCTGCCGCTCGAACCGCCGCCGCAGCTGCGTCACGCGGTCGCCGATCAGATTATTGCCGAGCCGGTTGAAGCAGTCGCCGAGCGGGCAGCCGCAGACGAACGCCCCCTGGGCGCCGTTGCGCAGCGCGAACTCGAGCCAGGCGGGCCGGACGAAGCCGGAGCACGGCACCTTGATCAGCGTGACGTTCGGCGCGTCGCGCATGGTCCCGTCCGGCGCCGTCAACGCCGAGGCGTCGACGGCGAAGTCGCACAGGAAGCCGACGATGCGCGGCCGCGCTAACTCCGGCATGCCTGCACCACCTTCTCCTGCACGTCGCGTTCGAGGAGCCGCGGCAGCTCGAGGGCTTCGAACGGGCACGCGCCGATGCAGATGCCGCACTCGACGCACCGCGACTCCAGCACGACGGCGAACAGCTTCCGCGCCTGCGCCGCCTTCGTGACGCCCGGATGCGGGCTCGCCGTCATGACGATCGCATTGTACGGACAGTCGAAGTAGCACAGCTCGCAGCCCGTGCAGTTGGCGTCGATCACCTGCGCGATGCCCGAGTCGCGGATGCCCAGCGCGGCCGGGGTCTCCGGCAGCTGGTACGGGATGTAGAGGCCGTAGACCGTGATCACGACCGCCAGCGCAATCAGCACGAGCGGCGACAGCACCTTGAGCCCGACGTAGGGCAGCAGGAACAACCAGTCCACCGCGAGCGTCGTCGGCACCGTCTCCGGCCGCGCGGCCGGCTGGCTCACCGCCGGCACGAGCCCCGTGAGCAGGAAGATGAGACCGAGCGAGAACAGCGTCCAGACGGCGGGCGGCCACACCTTGGGATGCCGGATCCGGACGTAGTGCCACCACAGCAGGATGTACAGCACCACCGCGGGGCCGACGTGGAGGTAGAGCATCCGCGGCAGCAGCAGGTTGGAGATGCCGGCGCTGCCCTGCCACTGGGTCTCGAGCCACGGCCCGACCCAGGGCACCGCCCCGAGCGCGTGCCCCGTCATCGCGACGATCGCCTGGCTGCGCTGGTCCCACACCAGCACGTACCCGGTAACCCCGAGGAAGCCCGCGAACAGGAGCAGCATCATCCCGCTGATCCACGGCTCGTCGCGCGAGAACCGGAACCGGTCCGTGAACCAGTTGCGGAAGAAGTGCAGGAGCACCGCGATCATGAAGCCGTCCGCGGCGTAGCGGTGGATGCCGCGGATGATCTGCCCGTACGGCACCGTGTTCGTGATGAACTGCACGGAGATATACGCGTCGTTGAACGACGGGATGTAGTACAGGAACAGGAAGATGCCCGACAGCACCAGCACAGTCAGGAACAGGTTGGCGAGCCCGCCGGTGTAGTAGAGCGGGTTGAAGTCTTCCGGGTAGACGCGGTTGATGGCCACGTCGAGCCGGAGCGTCCAGTCCAGCAGGCGGGCGAGCGCCCGGCTATACACCCGTGAACCCTCCCTTCCGTAAAAATAGCAGGATGAACGAGTACGACAGCAGGATCACCCCGACCGCGGCGCCGCCGACCAGGCGCTGCCCCGCGACTTCGCCCCAGGCGATCGCCACGACCGCCGCCAGGCTGACGAGGGCGAGGATCATGATGCCGGCGCTGTAGCGCGCCTCGCGGTCGTTCATCGGCCCGTCTGCTTCCGCATCGCAATCACCCACTCATAGACGCCGACCTGATGCCGGATCCGGCCCGCCGCGCGGTCGACCTCGTACAGCAGAAATCCGAGCCACGCCATCGCCGCCAGTAGTCCCCCCCCCAGCACCGTCACCGCGACCGCGTGTTCGAGCGTCGGCGCCGCCCGCCACTCCCGCCAGGCCGCGAGAAACTGGCTCAGCGCCAGGACCGCGACGATCAGGAGTCCCCAAAACGTCAGCTTGCGCTTCGTTCGCGACATTAGCCGCCCCACGGGGATCGGAAACGGCGTCCGCGAGGCAGCATCGTCGCACTCGGCATATTCGACATGGCTCACGACGCGGCCGCCGGCCGCCCCGCGGGCCGCGCCGGCGCCGGACGGGCTGCCGCCTCCGCCGCCTTGCGCCGCCGGTGCATCATCTCCCAGACGAAGGCGAGCGTCATCACGACCACCGTGATCGCAAAGATGATCGGCGGGTCGCGGCTGATCACGGCGATGTTCAGCATGATGAGCGCCGTAAAGCCGACGAACATCGCAAGCGCGTAGACGCCGACCACGAAGAAGAACGGGCGCTCGAGCGGCCGCGTCTCCTTGGTGCGGTCGAGAAACGGCACGAGCATGCCGTAACCGATCAAGAGCCCCGGGGCGATGCCGGCCCACAACGGCGGCATGTACTTGACCACTTGATACAGCGCGAGGAAGTACCAGTCCGACAGGATCGGCAGCGGCGTCCGGTTGGGATTGGCCCACCGCCCCATCGCCGCCAGCTGGTCGAAGCTGACGTAGGCCAGGAACGCGAGCACCAGCCCGATCGTGAAGAACGACAGATTGAGCCGGCGCCGCCGCGTCCGGTAGAAGAAAATCTCCGCCAGGATCGCGAACACCACCGAGATGCCGTAGTGGATCGAGTAGAACCGGGTCAGGGTCGGCTGGCCGAGCGCCGGCCCGCCGAGGAAGATGTACGCGATCGCGTGCCCGATCCCAAGCTTGCTCATGCCGGGGATCTCATCGTAATAGGTCGGCACGGTGAGCACCGTCTTGGCCGCCCAGAACGCCCGCTGGTTCCAGATCAGCGCGTAGCCGGTGATGCCCGAGATCATCGCCAGCACGAGCGAGGCGAACAGGATCATCCACGACAGCTCGCCCGGCTTCTTGTACTCCCCGGCGAAGTACATCCGGTAAATCCGGATCGTGATCGTGATGACGAGCATGTCGGCGCCGTACTTGTGCATGCCCCGCATGAGCCAGCCGAACGGGATGTCCTCGGTCAAATGCAGGATCGACCGGTAGGCGCCGGTGGTCGTGGGGATGTACCAGACCATCAGGATGATGCCGGTGACGATGACGACCATCCACGACAGCCAGACCAGACCGCCCACAATGTAGAGCGGGTTGTCCTGCAGCGCGGTCTTGGTCTCGTCAAAAAGGTCCAGGTGCTGCTTACGATCCTGCAGCCACTCCCGGAGGTTGGCCAGCACCGCCTCCACGCGTCAGCCCTCCGCGCGGCCGGCCGTGGGACACTCGGCGATGCCGCCGGTCTCCGCGCCGCTGACGACGATGTCCTGGCCCTTGATCTCGAACCTGAAGTAGCGGGCGCCGCGCGGCGCCGGGCCCGAGATCACGTTGCCCGGGTTGTTCGGGTACGTCGGGTCGTAGATGCTGAGGTGGCAGGGGCAGGCCATCAGCGAGTGCTGCTCCCACTTCGGCGGGACGAAACCGCCGTAGCCGGCCGTGACCTCGTGCCAGTCCGGGATGAAGTTGAAGATGCATCCCAGGTGCGGGCAGATCCGCTGGAACAGCACCACGTCGGTCTCGCCGTCGAACCCCACGTAGCCCGAGGCGTTGACGAACTTGACCTTCTGCGGCAGCTTGAGCGCCACGCCCGCGAGGTTGGCCTTCTTGGAGCCGTCCACGTCGTACTGCGGGTACGACTGGATGTACGTGAAGTAAAAGTAGTCCCACGGTTTCTGGAGCGTCGCGGTGGACCCGACCACCTGGGCGCCGCCGGACGGGGTGTCGCCCGCGGTCATGTTGATCTGAAACGGACCGTCGTTGGGCTTCAGGTACCGCAGCAGCGGCGAGAGGACCACCAGAATGCCCCCGACGATGGGAATCGCCATGAGCGTCTTGAGGAGCCGCCGCCGATCGAAGTTCATCGCCTCACTCGCCTCCTAGTCGCCCCCACGCGTCATCATACTCCGTCAATCCCGCTCCGCGATGGCGGGGTCACTTGATCGGCGGATGCTGGTAGAAGAAGGTGTAGACGTAGTCCACGAGCCCGTCGATCTGCTGCTTCGTGAGCTTGCCGCGGAACGACGGCATGAGGCCGTGCCCGTCGAGAATCGCGTTGCTGATCTGGCTCGGATCGCGCTGCACCATGTAGTTGCGGTCGGTGAAGATGCCGGGTCCCTCGTTGCGCGCCCAGGACCACATCTGCGCCGCCATCTCGGGGCCGCGCGGCCCTTTGCCGTTCCCGTCCACGCCGTGGCACGCCGCGCACTGCTCGCCGTAGAGCGCCTTGGCCGCGCTCAGCTCGTCCGTCGTCGTGCGGAACATCATCTCGTAGACGTTGGCGTCCCACCGCTCGGCGTTCGTCAGCGTCTGCGCCTTGTTCGCGCCGAACGACGCCGCGGGCCCGAACGCCGGCATCCCGGTGTGCGGCCGGCCGCCCGTGACCGTCTCGTACATGATCGCCGGCGTGATCACCGCCTCGAGGTCGCGGTTGTGGAAGTTGATCGGCTTGCTCGGGAGCGGCGGACGGTGCAGCTCGATGTGGAAGACGCTGAGCAGGGCGGTCAGCACGTCCTTGTCCGGCGCCGTCAGCGTCGCCGCCATCGGCCCGTTGCCGTCGCCGTTCGCGCCGTGGCAGACGGCGCAGTTGGCCTCGAAGACCTTCTTGCCTTCGATCGCGTCGGGGACGATCGGCTGCTCGTTCTCGTCGGTGACGAGCGGGATCTCAACTTCCTGCGGCGGAGGGAGCCGCAGGTCGACTTTGGCGCCGGTGAGGCTGACCCGTCCCTGGCAGCCCGCGGCGACCACGGCGGCCGTCAGGATGGCCAACGCCGCGGTGATACGCCGTCCCCAGGACCCCGTGGACATGCGGGTTCGCTCTCCTCCATGCCCGAACTCGTAAAACGCACGGCCGCTCATGGCGAAATGTGCGCGGGGAATTTTGCTTCCACGCCGTCGTTCGGCTCCCCTTCCCGCCTTGGAGCCGGGCTACAGGCGGCGCAGCGCCATGACGAGGCCCACGCCCAGCGCCGCGGCGAGCGCCGCGGCCAGGACGGCGGGCCAGCGGTCGCCGGCGGTGGGGAGCCCCCCGATGCGAAGCGCCACGGCGGCGCCCGGGGCCACGGGACCGCCGGACCAATGCGTGTAGCGCCGTCCCGAGGCGGTGACGGGCGCCGCCGCGCGCATGCCGTCTCCGGCGACACGCAGGTGCGCGTCGGCGACGAGGATCTCGACGCGGGCGGCGCCAAACGGCGGCGCCCACTCGATCGCGGCGTCGCCGCCGCGCGGCCGTTCCTGATAAGCGTAGGTGACCTGGGCCACGCCGGGCGGGAGCGCTCGCGCGTCCGTGATCCGGCCCTCCGCGGTGTGGGGATCCCGCCAGCCGTCGAGCGTCTGGACGGCGATGGCGCCGCGCGGGAGCGGAAACGCGAGCGGGTCCGCGGCCGTCGTCACGACCGTGCGGTCGGAGGCGTTCTGCACCTGCTCGACCGTCGTCACGCGGAGCGCGCCGGGGACCACGTCCACGACGGCAAACAGGAGCATCCCGCGCAGCGCGCGGCGGTCGGCGCCGGCGTCGTACACGGCGAGCGGCAGATCCCGGACCGGGGCCTCGGACGTCAGCAGAATGCGCTGCGCGCCCTCGTACGGGGCGCCCTGGTACTCCGTCGATAACAGGAAGACCCGCAGTCCCCCGACCGGCAGACCTCCGAAGACGAACGCGCCGGCCGCGTCGGTCCGCGCCTTCCGCTCTGAGGAGCTGCCGCGCTCCACGATCTGCAGGCGCACGGCCAGCCCGGCCACCGGATGCGCCGGCGCCGTGCGGTCGATGACCCGGCCGCGGATGATACCGCTCGCCCCGCCTGCGGCCGGGGGCACGGCTGACTCAACCGCGGGCGATGCGACGAGGACCGGCGCGCACGCCGCGGCCGCGGCGAGCACCACGGCGAGGACCGCCGCGAACCGAGGCCGCCGCCGCATGCGGGCTACTCCGGCGGCCGCGCGTTCGCGGCCGCCGGCCGGACCCCGGACGCCGGCGCGTCCAGCGCGTCGAGACGCCGCAGCGCGTCGATGGCCGCGGCCTCCTGCCGGCTCCGCAGCGCGTCGTAGTCCGCGTCGCTCATCTTGCCGGTGGCGTGATCGAGGGAGAGATCGCGCAGGGCGCGCAGCGCGACCTCGCGCTCCTCCACCAGGCGCGCGCGCTCGTCGGATGCGCCGCGGTCCGGCGTCACGCTGCGGCGCCACAGCGGGGCGAGCACGTACCAAACCGCCGCCGCGGCCAGGACCACGGTGATGGCCGCGGTCACCGCCCGGCCGTACCGAGGACGCGCGCCGGCATCACCGCGGGCGCGGTCCCCGGGCGCGCCTCCGGCAGCATCGCGACGATCGCGCCGACGCTCAGGACGAACCCGCCGGCCCACATCCACATGACGAGCGGGTTCACCAGGAGGCGCAGCGTGGCGCGGCCGTCCTGCGCCCACCCGACCAGCGTAATGTAGAGGTCGTCGCGAGGGGTGCTGCGCAGCGCCACGCTGCTCGTCGCGTCGCGGCCGTTCAGAAAGAGATTGCGCGCCGCGATGAGCGGGCCGTCGTCGCGGGCCCCCTCGAAGACCCGCAGGCGCGCGCCGACCACCAGCGCGCCGTGCGCCGTCGTCTGCCCGAGGCCGTCGTACCGCACGCGGTAGGGACCGACCGCCGCGCTCTCCCCGGGCGCGAGCGTCGCCAGGCGCTGCGTCGCGAAGACCGAGGATCCGGTGAGCCCGCACAAGAGCAGCAGCATGCCGAAGTGCACGATGTACCCGCCGTAGCGGCGGCGGTTGCGGGCGACGAGGGCCACCAGCGCCCGCGGGAGCCCCTCCCCCCGCAGCGACTGCCGTACGCGGATGCCCCGGGCGAACTCGAGCACGATCGTTCCCGCGACGAACCCGACCAGGGTGAAGATGAGGAGCGGACCGGGCGCGCGCACGCCCGCCGCGAGGAGCACGGCCCCGAGCGCGACCCCCGCCGCGCCCGGTGCCAGGAAGTTGCGGCGCAACTGATCGGCGGACGAGCGCCGCCACGCCAGCAGCGGCCCGACGCCCATCAGCACCAAGAGGCCGACGGCGATCGGCGGAATCACGTGGTTGAAGAACGGCGGCCCCACGTTGACGCGGCGGCCGGTCAGCACCTCGGAGATCACCGGAAAGACGGTCCCGAGAAACACCGCCAGCGCGATCGCCAGAAACAGCACGTTGTTGAGCAGGAAGGCGCTCTCCCGCGAGAGCGCGGCGTCCAGCTCGTACCGGCTGCGCAGCAGGTCCCAGCGCCAGGCGACGATCGCGAACGCGGCAAGCATCGCCCCGGCGAGAAACACGAGGAACAGCGTGCCGATCGACGACTGCGTGAAGGAGTGCACGCTGCTCAGCACCCCGCTGCGCGTGAGAAACGTCCCGAAGATCGACAGCCCGAACGCGAGGATCACGAGCACGACGTTCCACCGGCTCAGCATCTCGCGCCGTTCCTGGATCATCACGGAGTGAATGAAGGCCGTGGCCACGAGCCACGGCATCAGGGCCGCGTTCTCCACCGGGTCCCACGCCCAGTAGCCGCCCCACCCGAGGACGACGTACGACCACTTCGCGCCGAACCACAGGCCCATGCTGAGGCAGTACCACGCCCAGACCATCCAGCGGCGGGCCAGCAGCACCCCGCCGTCCGCGGCGCGCCCGGAGACGAGGGCCGCGACGACGAGCGCGAACGGCACCGTCAGCCCGACGTACCCGAGATACAGCGTCGGCGGATGAATGGCCATCCACGGGTTCAAGAGGAGCGGGTTCATGCCGGCGCCGTCGGCGGCCGGGAAGGGCACCGTCGCGAACGGCGACGCCACCGTGGTCAGCAGCACGAGGAAGAACGCCGAGACGCCGGCCAGCACGGCGACGACCCCGGGCACCAGCGCGGGCTGCGCGCGGCCGACCGCGCGCACGGCGGCGAGGCTGTACGCCGCGAGCACAAGCGCCCACAAGAGCAGCGACCCCTCCATCCCGCCCCAAAATCCGGCGAGATCGTAGACGAGCGGCTGGGCGTTGTCGACGTGGGCGGCGACGTACTGGAAGGTGTAGTCGCGGGTCCCGAGCGCGACGAACAGCACGACGGCGGCGGCCGCGAGCAGAGCCGCGGACCCGCCGAGGGCCCGCACCGCGCTCGCCACGAGCTCCCCGCGCCGGGCGCGCGCGCCGAGCACCGCCGCGGCAATGGCGTACAGCACCAGCACCAGGGCCCCGAGCATCGCGAACCGGCCGAGACTAGCCATGCGTCATCGCGGAGACTTGGGATCGGCGGGATTGTACTTGGTCGGACACTTCGCGAGCAGCGTGGTCGCGTCGAAGGCGCCGTCGCGGGCGATGCCGCCTTCCACCACCACCTGCCGGCCTTCGGCGAAAATGTCCGGGACCACACCGGTGTATCGGACCGGGAGCGTGCTGGCGCCGTCGGTGATCACGAACGACAGATGCCGGTGCGCGTCGTCCCACCGCACCGTCCCCGCGGCCACGGTGCCGCCGAGACGCACCCGCGACGGCAGCGAGGGCGCCCGCTGCCGCAACTCGCCGACGGTTACCCAGTAGGTCGCGCCCTGCTGGATCCCGCCGTACACCAGATAGGCCAGCGACAGCACGATCAGCACCGTGCCGCCGGCGAACACGAGCGTCTGGCGGCCGGCACTGCGTCCGCCCACGGCGGGACTCACGAGGCGCCCCCGCCGAGCCGCCGCACCTCGTCCTCGAGCGCGCGCGCGCGCCGCATCAACGCCCGCACGTAGAGGAAGAGCCCGATCCACACGACCGCGAACGACCAGAAGAGATACGTCATGCTGGGCCGGCGCGGTCGTCGGCGAGCGCCGCGACGTCCGCCTCCATGACCCCGAGCCGGATCCGAAGGCGCACGAGGAGGACGTAGACGAAGCTCCAGGCAACGAGCCCCACGAGCAGCGCCCACGCCATCGCGGGCGCGAGGCCGACGCTGTGCGAGGTGAAGATCACGGGCGACAGCGCCCGCAGATACCGGGCCGAGAACCACACCAGCGGGACGTCGACGAAACCGACGATCGCGAACACCGCGGCGATCCGCCGCTGGCGGTCGTCGTCACCGGCGGCCGCGCGCAGCAGCAGGTAGCCGGCGTAGATGAACCAGAGGATCAGGTACGTGACGAGCTGCGGATCCCACGTCCACCACGTGTTCCACACCGGCCGCGCCCACAGGGAGCCGGTGATGATGACCAGGCTCGCGAACAGCACGCCGATCTCGGCCGCGGACGCGCTCGCGGCGTCCCAGCTCCGCCGGCCGGTGCGCAGATACTGCACCCCCGCCCAGGCGGAGTGGCCGAACGCGACGAACCCCACCCACGCCAGCGGCAGGTGCACGTAGAAGATCCGCTGGACGTCGCCCATGATGCTCTCGCGGGGCGCGTAGACAAACGCTCCATAGAGCGCGGCCAGCATCAAGCCGCCCATCGTCCACGCGAGCCACCCGTCCGAGGTCCGGCGCACGGCAAAAATCATAGCAGACGCGCCGGAGCTCTTTCAACCAACGACCGCCGAGATCACCCGCGAGGGCGGCGCAGCGCGGCGAGCAGACCGCCGGCGAGCGCGACCGCGAGTACGCCCGCGGTAATTTCGGGCCAGCGGCCGTCCGGCGCCGCAAGCCCGTTGAGCCGCACCGAGACCGCTTCCCCGCGCGCAACGGGACCGCCAGACCAGCGGACGTAGCGCCGTCCGCGCTCGGTGACGACACCGCGGTCCTGCAGGCCCATCCCTGCCGCCAGGATGCCGTGTTCCGGCACGAGCAGTTCAACATCGGTCGCCCCGTACGGCAAGATCCAGCGCAGCGCGGCGGTCGTGCCGCGCGGCTGGAAGACCACCGCGTACGCCACCTCGGCGGCGCCGGGCAGCGGCGGGGCGGCGTCGGCAATGACGCCGTTGACCACTCTCGGCCGGCGCCACCCGCTCACAAATTCGACGGGCGCGGATTGCCGAGGATACGGCGCTATTTCGGGCAGCGGGAAAATCAAACGATCGTGGTCCGTTCCCGGCACGCGATCGGGCGCCGTCGTCAGTCGCTGGATGACGCTGACGCGCAGCAAGTGCTGCGCCGGCTCAACGACCATGAACGCGACCGTGCCGGACACGAACGGCGACGGCTCCCCTGCCGCCTGAGGAACCGGCACCGGCGGCTTCGCATCGGCCTCCCCCCCGGCCATCGTGACGATCACACCCGCGACAAGAAGGAAAGCGGCAAAGGATTCGTTCTGCGCGCGCCGCATGCGTCCGCGAGACAGCACGGCGCTATTTCACGGTGATCGTCGCGGCGCCGGACGGTGTGACGCTCGCTGCGTCGGCCGTCGCGGAGACAACCAGCGCGTCCCACTGTTCGGAGATCGCGTGGCCCGGCACGCCGCAGACCAGCTCGTACAAGACGATCACCTCGACGCCTGTGTGACTTTGTTGTGCAAAACGGTCAAGGACCATCATAAAGGCGCACTCCGGGACGCGGTATCGGACGAGCTACCGATTCGGTCATCGGGCCTCTGACCGACTCTCCGCGCTTATTCGTCGACGACGTATTCGAACAGCCACACCCCGAGGACGAGCACGATCACGTCGAAGGCCGCGAGGAACCCCGCGGGTCCGAGGACCGCGCGGAACGGCGCGCCTTCGAGCGCGGCGCTCACGCCGGACAGCGAGACTACGATCGCGGGCAGCGTCACCGGCACGAGCAGAATCGGCAGCAGCACCTCGCGCAGCCGCGTCGCCCCGGCCATCGCCCCGAGCAGCGTGCCGGTCGCCGCAAATCCCACCCCGCCGAGCCCCAGCGGGAGCGCGACGCCCGCGATCCGCCGGCCGAGATCCGGCGTGACGAGCACCGTCTCCGCGAGCACGATCACCGCCATGACCATGAGCGTGAGCAGCAGATTCGCGGCGGCCTTGGCCAGGAACAGCGTGCCGCGGGACACCGGGGTCAGCAGCACGCCCGAGAACGCCTGGCGATCCTGTTCGAGCGCCTGCGCGCGGGCGAGGCCGAGCGTCGCCGCGAAAACGACGGTGATCCAGAGAATGGCCGCGGTGACGGCCGGGGGCGGGGCGCTGCCGACCGCGACGCCCTGCACAACCAGCGCGAGGAATGCCACCAAGCTCATCGACGTGACCAGCTCGCGCGTGCGCAGCTCCGCGACCACGTCCTTCCAGATCAGCGCCGCCGCGGCCCTCACCGTGCGCGATACCAGGCGTCGACCGCCGCGGCGTCGAGGCCGGCGAGCGGAAGCGGCGGGCCGAGGCGTCCGCCGCGGAGTACCTGCGCCTCGCCGCCGATGCGCAGCGCCTCCCCGGCCTGGTGCGTGGCCAGGACCACCGTCCCCCCGTCCCCGCGGAATCCGGCGAGGTAGGCGGCGAGCTGCGAAGCGGCGTCCGGGTCGAGGCCGGCAAACGGCTCGTCGAGGATCAGCACGCTCGGCTGATGCAGGATGGCGCGCGCCACCGCCGCGCGCTGACTGACGCCCCGGGAGAGCCGGCCGCTGACCGTGTCGCGGTGCCCGGTAAGACCGACGAGCGCGCAGACCTCATCGATCCGGGGCCGCGGCGCGGCGAGGCCGTAGAGCGCCGCGAACAGCCGGAGATTTTCGGCCACGGTCAGGCCGCCGTAGAGCATCGGCTCGTGGCCGACGTAGCCGATGCGGCCGCGCGCGCGCGGGTCCGCAAAGAGGTCCTCGCCGCCGATGAGCACGGCGCCGCGCTGGGGACGCAGCAGTCCGGCGAGCACGCGCAGGAGCGTCGACTTGCCGGAGCCGTTCGGACCGAAGACGGCGAGACCGCCGCCGGCCGGAACCGTAAGCGAGACGCCGCGCAGCACCCGCTCGCGGCCGAGGCCGCGCCACAGCTCGCGGCCGGCGACCGCCGCCGGACCCGCCGGGGTGGCCGGAGCGACGGCGGGGTCTTCGGCGGCGGCCTTCACGCTCGCCGCGTCAGGAGCGGCCGAGATCGGGTACGAGCGCCGCGACCTCGTTCGGATCGAACAAGAAGAACGGATACCCGCGGAACTCGATCACGTCCTCGGCCGGCGGCTGCGCGTTGAGGGCGGCGAGCTGCGCTTCGACGCGGGCGATCTCCGGCGCGAGCGTCTTGGCCAGCAGCGTGTTCACTTCCCGGATCCGCTGCGTCGCCGCGCGCCGCTCGCGGCCCGGGCGCATCGTCTCGACCTCGCGGATCAGCCGCCATTTCTCATCGACGAGACGCCGCTCCGCCTCCCCCGCCGCGTCGAGGTGCCGGTCGGGGTTGTGCTGGAGGTCCATGAGGCGGCGCTCGAGCGTGTGGCGCTCCCGCGCCGGGTCGCGGTCTCCGGCGAGCGGCAGATGCAGCGTCGCGGTGGCGACCGCGTACGGCGCGGGCCGGGCGTCAAAGAGGCGCTGCGCGAGCGGCTCCGTCACGCGATCGTACCGGCCCCCGCCGACGCCGTGGATGAACAGATCGCCGAGGCACAGCCGCGCAAACAGCGTGAGCGTGAGGGCTTTCGGACGCAGCGCGACGCCTGCGCCCGCGAGCGTCTCGACGCCGCCGGGCCCGGCCGGGATCGTCGCCAGCGAACGCTCGGCGGATCCGAGGACCAGGCGGTTCCCCTCGCGCGACGCGTACAGGTCCGTCCGGCGGCCGCCGTGGAGGATCCAAAACGGCATCTCCGTTCGGCCGCCGGCCTCGGCGAGGTTCGGAAACGGATTGGCGGCGGAGCGCACGCGGTGCGCGCGCCGGTAGTCGTCGAGGCAGCCGTTGTAGGCGTCGCGCAGTCCGCGCGGATCCTGCATGAGGTGCAGCGCGAACGCCTGAAACTCCGGGGTGGAAGCCAGCGCCGACACGCTCACGTCGAGGTACCGCGGCGCGCCGGCGGCAATTTCATGGTTGCCGGCCGCAGGCCGGCCGGCGTGGGCTTCGTACGCCCGCCGCAGGCCGTCGAGATACGCGGCCAGCGTCGCCGCCTCCCGGCGCACGGCCGGCTCCGCGGCGGCGAACGCGCCAAACCGGTCGAGCAGGGCGGGCATGCCGAGCACCTCGAGGTCGCCGCGCACGGCGGCCGCGAAGGCCGCCCAGGCGTCCGGCGGCGGAACGGCCGCCGCCTCGAGCGGCACGTCGTCGGCGAGCGGGACGAGCGTCCGGGTGGCGCGCCCCACGCCGTCGCGCCCCGTCGGAATCGCCGCGGAGATCGCCCCCGTCGCGTCCGAGTCCACGATACAGTGGATGCCGGCCGCGCCGTTGATCCCGCACAACTTGCTCAGCAGAAAGTACTTGACCCAGACGCCGGGATGAAAGAAGACCGGCTGGTGCCCCATCAGGACGATCGGACGGTCCGCGCCGGGCGCCCCGACCAGCCCCGCCACGCGCTCACGGGTCCGCCGGCGAAAGTCCCGCAGCGGCACGCCGAGCACGGCGCGGCCGGCGCCTGGATCGAACACCGTCAGCAGGGCCGGCAGGCGCTCCGGCGGCGGGACGATCAGGGTCTCGCCGGAGCGCTCCGGAATCGCGTAGTCCGTCTCCACCGCCGCGGGCTCCGGGGTCGAGCCGCCCCGCGCCGGCGCGGTCACAGCACGTCCCCGAGGCTCGAGACGCCGATCGGCTCTTTCGTCGCGAACGGCTCGCCGTACGGGCGCCGGATCCGGCTGCCCCAATACGCGGCCACGGACCGGATGGTCTCGAGGGTGCCGAGATTGTTGCGCTCCTCGTTGAACTGCGAGCGGTAGCACGCCACGGCCTCGAGTTTGCGTTCGATGTGCTCGGAGATGTCGACGATAAACGCGGGGACGACCTGCAGCCGGTAGTGCGTACAGAAGTAGTGCACGATGCGGTCGGGATAGTGCGGCGTCCCGCGCATGTCCGTGCGCGTGAGCTTGGCATAGAAGCGGGCGGCCTCGCCGAGGCGCTCCGCCGCCAGATGGTCGGGATGCGCGTCCACCCAGTACGGGATGCACAGCAGGTCGGGCCGGACCTCGCGGATCACCTCGGCCACGGCGACGCGGTTTTCGACCGTGTCCATGAGGTAGCGGTTCGGCAGCGGCAGCGTGATCCGGCGCCCCACGCCGAGGAGGCGGGCCGCGGCCTCGCTCTCGGCGCGCCGGCGCTCCGGCGATCCCATCGGCGTCGGCTCGCCGTCCGTCAGATCGAGCAGCGTCACGGTCTCGCCGCGCGCCACGAGGGCCGCAACCGTCCCGCCCATCCCGATCTCGGCGTCGTCGGGGTGCGCGCCGATTACGAGGACGTTCGCCACCGGCTGACCTCCCGGTCGATGATCGTGAGATAGTACGTGCGCCGCGCCTCCGGATCGTCGAGACCGCCCCAGAACCGCCGCTCCGGATTCTTGTAGATGCGCGGCACCGGGATCTCCGTGACCGTGAGGCCGAGCCGCGCGGCCTGCAGCCACACCTGCAGCGGCAGCCCGTAGCTGCGCTCGTCGAGCCGCATGCGCGCCAAGTCCGCGACATGGTACGCCTTGAACCCGCACCACGCGTCGGTGAGCCGGTAGCCCGTGAGTTCGTTGACGATCCGGGTGATCTCTTCGTTGATCCGCTGCCGGTCCGGCGGCGCGGGATCCTGGTCTCCCGGCGCTTCCGGATGATAACGGCTGCCGGAAACGATGTCAAACCGGCGCGCCGCCGCGAGAAAGTCCGGGATCAGCCGCGGCTCGTGCTGGCGGTCGCAGTCGATCGTGACGGCGATGTCGAACCCGCCGCCGATCGCGTAACGAAACCCGTCGATCAGCGACTGGCCGTAGCCTTCGTTCTGGGCGTGCGTCAGCACGTGGACGTCGGCGAGGCGCGCTTCCGCCGCGACGAGGATCCCCGCGGAGCCGTCGGTCGAACCGTCGTTGACGACCAGGATGCGCGCGGCAGTGTGCCGGCGCACCTCATCCAGCACGCCGGCGAGCGTCGCCGCCTCATTGTACAGCGGCATCACGGCGACGGCGCGCGGCGGTGTCGGTATCTCCGTCATGGGCTACGGGGTGCAACGACGGCGGGGCCGCGGCTATGCCCCCGGTGGGGATCTAGCCGCGGCGCAGGCGTTCCGCGGCGGGGCGGGCGAAGTACGTGAGGATCAGATCCGCGCCGGCGCGGCGAATCGCCGTCAGCACCTCGAACATCGCCTGGGTCTCGTCGAGCCAGCCGTTCGCGGCCGCGGCCTTCAGCATCGCGTACTCGCCGCTCACCTGGTACGCGGCCGTCGGCATCCCGAACGCGGCCTTGACCCGGCTGAGCACGTCGAGGTACGGCAGCGCGGGCTTGACCATCACGATGTCCGCGCCCTCCTCGATGTCGCTTTGGACCTCGCGCAGCGCCTCCGCGGCGTTGGCCGGGTCGAGTTGGTAGGCGCGCCGGTCGCCGAAGCGCGGCGCGCTCTCCGCGGCGTGCCGGAACGGCTCGAAAAACGCCGACGCGTACTTGGCCGCGTAGGCGAGCACGCCCACGTCGGCGCGGCCCGCGGCATCGAGGGCGCGGCGAATCGTCCCCACCTGGCCGTCCATCATGCCGGACGGCGCGACGAGATCCGCCCCGGCGTCCGCGTACGACACCGCGATGCGCGCGTAGGTCTCGAGGGTCGCGTCGTTGTCGACCCCGCCGTCCCGAATGACGCCGCAGTGTCCGTGCGACGTGTACTCGCACAGGCACAGGTCGGGGATGAGCACGAGCCGGTCGGCCAGCTCCCCCCGCAGGCGGCGCAGCATCTGCTGAATGATGCCGTCGGCGTCCCACGCCGGGCTCCCGGCCTCGTCCTTGCGCGCCGGAATCCCGAACAGCATCACCGCGGGCACGCCCGCCTCGGCCAGGGCGCCGCACTCCTCGACGAGGCTGGCCGCCGTGTGCTGCATCTGTCCCGGCAGGGCCTCGATCGGCACGGGCCGCGACACGCCTTCCTTCACGAACAAGGGCGCGATGAAATCCGCCGGTGCGAGCGCCGTCTCGCGCACCATGTCACGGAGACGCTCGGTGCGCCTGAGACGCCGGAACCGCCGGTCGGGAAACGCCAGGCCGCTCACCGTCCTCCGGAGGTCACGGCCGGCCCCGGGCGAGGACTGAGGGCGGCGCGCAGCGCGTCGACGAGGCCGGCAAGCGTATAGGTCGTCGCGACGGCCCCGACCCGCAGGCCGGACGCGCGCACCGTCTCGGCCGTGACCGGCCCGATGCACGCCACGAGCACCCGGTCGAGCGCGCGGGGGGCGTCCGGACCGGCGAGCTCGAGAAAACAGCGCACGGTGGACGAGCTGGTAAACGTCATCGCGTCGACGCGTCCGGCGCGGACGGCCTCGAGCACCGCGGGCGCGGGCGCGTCGTCGACCTCGGTGCGGTACGCCGGCACGACGTCCACGGCGGCGCCGAGCGCGCGAAGCCCGTCCGGCAGCACGTCCCGCGCGACGGCCGCGCGCGGCAGCAGGATGCGCACTCCCCGCAGATCCCGGCCGCCGAAGGCGGCGACGAGCGCCTCGGCGCGGAACTCGCCGGGCGAGAGGGCCGCCCGCAGGCCGTGATCCCGGAGCGCTTCCTCGGTGCCGGGTCCGATGACCGCGAGACGCGCGCCGGCGAGCGCCTGGGGGGTCGCGCCGCGCGCGGTCAGCCGTTCGATGACGGCGGCGACGCCGTTCCGGCTCGTGAACACGACCCAGCCGTAGTCCGCGATCCGCCGCAGCGCGGCGTCGAGCGGCGCGTAGTCGGAGGGCGGCACGATGCGGATCGTCGGAAATTCGAGGACCTCGGCGCCCTCGGCCTCGAGGAGACGCCGCAGCCGGCCGTCCTCGCGAGGCCGGGTGACCACGATCCGGCGGCCGTCGAGCGCCCGGCTCACCGCGCGCGCCTCGCGGGCTCCGGCACGGAGGGCGCCGCGGGCTGCTCGCCGGTGATGTCGGCCGCGTCCGCGAACACGCGATCCGCCACCGACAGGCCCAACCAGCGCGCCGCGCCGACCGGCGCCGTCCCGCGGTGCCGGCGGACGACGCGTCCATCCTCGCTCGCGAGCATGCCTTCCAGGACCATGCGGCCTCGGTCGACCGCCGCGAGCGCCCCGGCCGGGGCGCGGCACCCGGTGCCGAGCCGCGCGATGAAGGCGCGTTCCGCGGTCACGGCCTCGTGGGCGTCGGGATCGTCGACCAGGCGCACGAGATCGAGGACGGCGGGATCGTCGCGCCGCGCCTCCACGGCCAGCGCGCCCTGCGCCGGCGCAGGCAGCATCACGTCGGGCTCGAGCCATTCCGAGATGCGGTCCTCCCACCCCATCCGCACCAGTCCGGCCGCGGCGATGCAGAGCGCCTCCGCGTCGCCGCGGTCGAGCTTCTGCAGGCGGGTGTCCAGGTTCCCGCGGATCGAGACGATGACGAGATCCGGGCGCCGGGCACGCAGCTGTGCGGCGCGGCGGAGACTGCTCGTCGCCACGCGCGCGCCGGCGGGCAGGTCCGCGAGCGACAGATCGCCGCGCGAGACGAGCACGTCGCGCGGATCGGCCCGGGTCAGCACGGCGCCGAGGCAGAGACCTCGATGCAGCACGGTAGGGAGGTCTTTCGCGCTGTGCACCGCCACGTCGCACCGGCGCCCGGCGACCGCCGCCTCGAGGTCTTTGGCGAAGAAGCCGATGCCTTCGAGCTGCTCCAACGGCACGTCGGCCGCGCGATCGCCCGCGGAGTGAATCACGATCGTCTCCACGCCGACCCCGGGCTCGCGCGTCCGCAGCGCGTCGACGAAGATCTGCGTCTGCCGCAGGCTCAGCCGGCTTCCGCGTGTGCCGACACGCAGGGTCCTGGCCATCGAACGCGGCACCGGCCGTGCGGCCGGCTTAGCGGCGTCCCCTCTTGGCGGGTCGCTTCCTCGACACGGAACGGGTCGGCGCCCGGCGGGCCGGCGCCTTGCGCCCGGCGCGCCGCGAGGTCGCGGCCTTCGCCCTGGACGGCGCCGCGGGGCGGCGTCCCCCCGACGCGGGACGGCGGCGCCGCGCGCCGGCGGCCGCCGAACGCCCGGCTCCCCTCGCCGGTCGCTCCGTCTCGAACGCGCGCGCGTCGTACCACGCCCACCGGTAGGTCGTCGGGCAGCGCAGGTACACGGGCCCATCGGATCGCCTCGCGACCTCGTGCGAGGTCTCGCAGAAAATGCAGCGGTAGAGTATGCCTGGCATTCCGCTCCCCTCCCCCTGTCTACGCAGGACCTCCGGCCGCCTTCGCGGCCTCCTGCCCTGTCTACAGCAGCTTGGTGCCGTTCATCTGCAGCCTGAACTGGCAGTGCAGCCACAGCGCCGCCCGGCGGCACATCGCCATGCGCGGCAGGAAGATCTCGAAGTACTCCATCGCCTGCGAGATCCGCGTATCGATCGTGAGCTCGAGCGTCACGCTGCGCGCCGGGGCGTCCACTCGCAGGAACGAGTGCTCGACGGCGTAGTTGACCCGATCGTGAATGTCGAAGGTGGCCGGGTCGGGATTGCGCACGCGCGTCCGGTGCACGTCGGATTTGTCGGCGATGATCAGCGCCGCGCACACGTCGCTCACGGGCTCGCCGGTCTGTTCCTCGTGGTTGCCGATCGCCCCCATCACCACCGCCATGTCCATCGGGTCCATCCCGAGCCGCGTCAGGATGCGGCTCGCGAGGAGCGCGCCGGTGGCCTCGTGGCCCACGCGGCCCACCAGGTTGCCGATGTCGTGCAGGTAGCCGGCGATCGCCGCGAGCTGGACCAGCCGGTCGTCGTCGTCGAGGCGCCGCAGGATGTTGCCGGCGATGTTCGAGACCAGCGTGGCGTGCCGGAAGCCGTGCTCCGTGTAGCCGATCGCGCCGGTATACTCGTTCGCCTTGGTGAGGTACGCTTCGACCTCGGGGTCGCGCTTCACGTCGTCGAGGACGATCGGCCGCCCCTGGGCGCTGGGGACCGCCGGGCCCGTGCCCGGCGCCGGATCCGGCATGGCCTACGAGCCGGCCGCGGCGCCCTTATTGACGACGGACTGCACCGCCGTCCGATCCGCCTGCACGCGCACGTTCTGCGCCAGTTCGAGCAGGACCCGGTTGTCCTTGAGCTCCACGATCACGCCGTACAGTCCTCCGCGCGTCAGCACCCGATCGCCCTTCTTGAGGCGCCCCAGCATCTCGCGATAGCGCCGCTGCTGCGCCTGCTGGGGCCGGATCGCGATGAAATAGAAGACCGCAAAGATGACCACCAACGGCAGCAACTGTGCGATCTGCTGGCTGGTCACCCCCGAGGCCTCCCCTGCTGCGGGTGTTCCGACGGCGCACGACACGCCTTCTGCGGTCCGCCGGACCATCCCTGTCTTCTGCCCTGCGCCCATCCTACCATGCGGTCTTATAGCGGGCGAGCGCCGCGGCGCTCCACGCCGCGAACCGGTCCTCGACAATCGCCTCACGCATCGCCGCGACCAGACGCGCCATGAACGTGATGTTGTGGAGGCTCACGAGGCGCGGCCCGAGCATCTCCCCCGCCTTGAAGAGGTGGCGGAGGTACGCGCGCGTGTAGCCGCGGCACGCCGGGCACGGACAGCCGTCCTCGAGCGGCGCGAGGTCGGCCGCGTACGCGGCGTTGTGCAGCTGCAGGCGTCCGTCCGCGGTGAGCGCGACGCCGGTCCGCCCGACGCGCGTCGGGAGCACGCAGTCGAACATGTCCACCCCGCGCCGCACCGCCTCGATGCTGCTCGGCGGCACGCCGACACCCATGAGGTACCGGGGCAGGTCCGCGGGGAGCCGTTCCGTGACCGCGGCGAGCAGGTCGTACGTCATGGTCCGCGGCTCGCCGACGGACAGTCCGCCGATCGCGCAGCCGGCGAACCCGAGACCGGCGACCTCGTCCGCGGCACGGCGGCGCGACGCCGCCTCGAACCCGCCCTGCACGATCCCGAACAGGGCCTGATCGGACCGGCAGAAGGCCTCTCGAGACCGGCGGGCCCACACGGCGGTCCGGCGCTCGGCCTCTTCCACGGCCGCGGGAGGCGCCGGGTAGCCGAGGCAGACGTCGAGCGGCATGATGATGTCCGCGCCCAGCCGTGCCTCCAGATCGATCACGCTCTCGGGTGTGAGGTGGATCTCGCGCCCTTCGATCGGCGACCGGAACGTCACGCCCTCGTCGGAGACCCGGCGCAGATGGGCGAGGCTGAACACCTGGTAGCCGCCGCTGTCCGTCAGGATCGGCCCGTCCCAATGCATGAAACGGTGCAGGCCGCCGGCCCGCTCGATCAGGTCGATCCCCGGCCGCAGCATCACATGGAAGGTATTGGCGAGCACGATCTGCGCCCCGGCGCCCCGGACCTCTTCGGGCGTCAGCCCGCGGACCGTGCCGTGCGTGCCGACCGGCATGAACGCCGGGGTCTCGACGGGGCCGTGCGGCGTGTGCAGCAACCCGGCACGGGCGCCCGTCGCGGAATCGGTGTGCACGATCTCGAACCGGAACATCGCGCGGGGAAGTATAACACCCCGTGATGCCTCATAATTCCTCGACACCGAAGTAGGGGGTGATGCCTCATAATGGTGGACACCCAGAGTCCGTCCTTGATGCCCTTGTCCTTGCCCTGCCCGCGGCCGCGGCGCCCGACGCCGTCGTCGTCGCGCTCTCACGAGGCTCATGCATCGGCCCTCCTGCCATCTGCGAGTTTCCAGAGTGTGTCGAGGCGGGTTTGAAGATCCGCGCGCAATCGGAGGGGATTGA
>Ga0207416_1001840_pt1 | contig 25539 bp, 22 predicted proteins | sample PaiPotPPM11metaG_FD_184107 | JGI IMG/M metagenome (GOLD analysis project Ga0207416, IMG submission 184107) | Iron sulfur acid spring bacterial and archeal communities from Banff, Canada, to study Microbial Dark Matter (Phase II) - Paint Pots PPM... ... | reverse complement strand
CATCTACGGCTTGCCCCTCTCTGTCCACGCCGAGGCGCCGGCTATGATCTACAACCGAGACCTGTTCCAGAAGGCGAGCGTGCCGGAGCCGCCTGCTGCGTGGGGCGACGACGCCTGGACCTGGGACACGTTCGTCGAGGCCGCCCGCAAGCTGACTGTGACGGGAACGGACGGCAACCTGAGCCAGGTCGGCGTGAACTCGCTGGCCTACAGCGTCCACATCCCCGTCCTCTGGCAGGGCAACTGGGTATCGTCGGACTTGAGCCAAGCCGTCTGCGACTCCCAGGCCATGCAAGACGCCTACACCAGCTATTTCGACCTGAGCCTCAAGTACAAGGTCATGCCCGGCCCCAACTTGAAGGCCCCTCCGGGCGGGTTCCAGGGCGGTACCGTGGCGATGTCGACCATGGGATCCTGGGAATTCGGACCCTACCAGAAGCTGGACACGGTCAACTGGGCGTTCATGCCTTTCCCCAAGGCGACGCGCTCCGTGTACGCCTTCGATCCCAACATGGCCTATGTGGCCCACACGTCCAAGCACGTCGACGAGACCTGGACTTTCCTCAAGTGGCTGGACGACGGCTCGCGCTACGCCTTCTTCTTCAACTTCATGCCGATGATCGCGGCGGACACGGCCACCTGGTCGAAGACCTTCTTCCAGAGCAAGCCCAACGCGCGCACCCAGGTGCTGGTGGACTCGCTGGTGCTGGCCCAATCCATCGACCCGATCTTCCGTGTCAAGGGCGCGGACGCCTTCGTCCGGCAGACCGTCGAGCCGGCGCTGAGCAGCATTGGGGCGGGCAAGGCGGAGGTGCGCAGCACGTTGCAGAATGTCAAAGGGCCGCTACAGCAGTTGGTCGACGCGGCGCCGAAGTGAGGTACTGTCCGCGGATAGTCCACCTGGGACTCGAGCCCGAGGCTGACCCCACGAGGCCGGCAGAAATGCGCTGCCACCGGAGTGCGTGATTCGCGATGGCCGGTGGGTCCTGATACACGTGCATTGAGCGCGACACCGAAAATGATGTTATGGTGGTCCAGTCGGCTTGAGGCGGCTTTGTGGGCTGGGCCTGCCCACGCACGGGCAGGTGGAGGTGTACATGGCGGTCGAAGTTGCGCACTGGCGGTTCACTGCCACCGATTACCACCGGATGGCAGAGGTCGGCATTCTCACTGGTGATGACCACGTGGAACTTATCGATGGGGAGATTGTCAGGATGAGCCCGATCGGCAGAAAACACGTGGCATGTGTCACAAGGGCTGATGCGCTACTTCAGCGGCGGCTGGGCGGCAAGGCCATCGTCTTCGTCCAGAACCCAGTGGCGCTCAGCGAGCACACCGAGCCCGAGCCGGACCTGGCGGTATTGAAGCCGCGCGACGATTTCTACGAGCGTGGGCTACCAACTCCGGACGACGTGCTGGCGATCATCGAGGTTGCTGACAGCTCGCTGGACTACGACCGGTCGGTGAAACTACCAATCTACGCCAGGGCAGGCATTGCGGAAGCTTGGCTAGTGGATATCGAGGGGCAGGCGATCGAACGTCACACCGAGCCAATTGAGGGCTCTTATCGCCTAGTGACCCGTGTTGGTCGGGGAAAAGGGATCGAATCCACCACAGTGCTCGGTCTGGTGCTTCAAGTGGACGCGATCCTCGGCTGAGCCGGCGGAACCTCACCCCCTGGCCCCTCCTCGGCACGGGGAGGGGCCAGGGGCTGCGTTCACTTCTTCAGCGACTGCTGCAGCAGCGCCGTCATGGCCGTCTGCACGCCGTTGAGCAGGTCGCGTGGCTCGCCCTTGCCGGCCAGGGCGTCGCTCTCGGCCTGGCCTACCGCCTTACTGTACTGCGAGGACATCGGCAGGACGGGCCAGAACTTGCTGCCGGCGCTGGCGACGTCGGTGAAGATCTTGAGATACGGCGTCATGCGGTTGTTGGCGCCGATGTTCTTTTGGACCTGCGACACAAAGTCGGGGAAGGTCTTCAGCACGCAGGGGCCATTAAGCGTCTCCGACCCCATGAGCGCCGCCTGATCGTAGAAGGCGTACTTGATGAAGGCCCATGCCTCCGCCGGGTGCTTGGCCCCGGTGGGGATGCCGTAGTCCCAGCCCTGGATCAGGTAGCGGCTGCGGTCCTCCAGAGAGCCGGTGGGCGTCGGCTCATAGGCGATGCCGTACTTGAGGTCGGGGGAGAACTGGTCGAGCGGATCGTAGGCCCAGAAGCCGGTGGTGAGGAAGGCTTGCTTGTTGGTGGCGAAGCCGCTGCCCTTCTTGCTGTACCCTGGCATGCCCTTGGTGAACGCCGCGATCTTGGCCTGGCCCCAACGCTTGGCGAGGGCGACCTCCCACTCCAGCGCCTTGATATTGTTGGGATCATTGGCGGTGAGCTGGCCGCTCTTCTCGTCGTAGAAGCCGCCGCCCATCAGGAAGGCGTTCTGGCTGATGCCAAACGCCGTCGGCGGAATGCCCATCATAGTCAGGTTGCCGGAGGCGTCTGTCTTGTAGAGCTGGTTGGACATGTCTTCCAGGTCTTGTAGCGTCGCCGGCGGCTTCTCAGGATCGAGTCCGGCGATCCTGAAAGCGTCCTTGTTCCAAAACATGGTGATCCAGTCGGAGCCGCCCGGCAGGGCGTAGGTGTGCCCCTGATACTGGACTGCCTGCCAGGTAGCGGGGATGAAGTCTTCCGCCTTCATGCCGGACTGTTTCAGGTAGGTGTCGAGCTGGATTTGCCCACCTTGAAAGGCCATCTCCGGCAAGAAGACGTAGTTGGTGTAGTTAGCGTCGGGCGGGACCCCACCGGCGATGGCGGCCGTGAGCTGCTTCTGGGCATCGGTCATCCACTTCCACTCGACGGCCACGCCGGGGTTGGCCTGCGTGTAGGAGTCGCCGATACGCGCCATGTCCTTGTTAAAGATGTCGCCCCAGTCGGAGTTCCAGACCTGCAAGGTCAGCTTGGCGGAGGCGACGTTGGCGGCCGAGCTGGATGTGGCGGATGCCGATGAAGCCGCCGTGCTGGAGGCAGTCGTGGCGGCGCTCGTCGACGCTGCTTGGGCCGACGTTGTGGCGCTGGCCGACGTTGTGGCGCTGGCTGATGATGCGGCGCTAGCCGACGCCTGGGCCGAGGTCGATGAAGTAGCGGACGCGACCGTTGGCGCCGGCGCTGCCGCGGCGCTGGATGCCGCGGTGGTGCTGCTGGTTGTCGCCGGGGCGCCTGCGCCGCAGGCGGCGAGCAGGGCTGAGCCGGCCAGGCCCAAGCCGCTCCACGCTGCGAGCGTCTGAAGCGCCTGTCGCCTGCTCTTCGGGTGAGATGATGGACTGGGCATAGTTTCCTCCACGGTATTCACGACTATTGCCAGGCTGGTCCTAGCGGGCCACGTCGCGGCAGCTCGCCTGGACAGCAGGCAGGGCACATGCAAGTAGGATACACGCGTAATATATCAACCGCGCTCCGGCCTGTCAACCCGGTCGCCTATTTTTGGTCGACCAGATTCTGGAGCGTGGCGCGCAACCCCTGCATCGTAGTATCGACGGCCTTGCTGCCCTTCCAGAGCTGGTCGAAGGCCGGGCCGATCACGTCCTTGTTCATCGAGGTCCACTTCGGGTGAATCAGGATGTTGTCCGGCGGCAACGCCAGCGGCACGCTCTCGGCGAGCAGTTGTGGGCGGGCGTTGGGGAACGCCTTGAACGTTTCCTGTGCCCAGGGCGCCACGTCGGCGTTGACGGCAGGCATGCGGGTCATGAAGTTCGACAGCCGCGAGCCCTGGATCAGCCACTGCAGGAATTGCCAACTCTCTTCGCGGTGCTTCGTGCCTTGGACGAGGGCCAGCGCCACCGGGCCCATGTCGGGCGAGGCTGCCTTGGCCTTGGGGAAGGGCATGAAGGCCCAGTCCAGGCCCTTGGCCGGGTCGCCCACGTAGGTGCTCACTTCCCAGCCGCCCATCGTGCTGATGGCTGCCTTCTGCTTGAGGAACAGACTGATGTCCCCGAAGAGGGCCTGAGTCTCCCCTTGCTGTGGCGTCACGTGCTGCTTGCGCACCAGGTCGAAGTAGTCAGTGTAGGACTGGATCGTCTCCGGCGAGTCGCACACGATCTTGGTAAAGTCCTCGGACAGCCAGTTGCCGCCGTAGGGGATCGGATAGTCCATGAAGTAGCCATAGTCGCCCAGGCCAAACTGGCTGATCTTCCCATCCGCCCCTTTCTTGGTCAGTCGCGACAAGTTATCCACCCACTGCGGCCAGGTCCACGTATTGGCAAACGTATCCGCCGGCTCGGGCACACCGGCTGCCTGGAACAACTGGCGGTTGTAGAGCAGCGCCAGGGCGTTACCGCCGAAGCCGTGGGGGAGCATGTAGAGCTTGCCCTGGAAGCGCCCCTTGTAGTCCAGCATCTTGGGATTGAACTGATTCAAGTCGTACTTGTCGCGCGCTACCAGGTCGTCAAGGGTTTGGACGACCTGGAGCTGGGACAGGTTGCGCGCCGTCCCTAGATCCCAAAGCACGTCCGGCGGCGTCCCGCCGGCCAGGAGGGTCTGCAGCTTGGTGATGGCGTCGACCGTCGCTCCCGGTTGGGGGAGAATCGTCACCTGGACGGTCGGGTGGGCGCTGCGCCAGGGAGCCAACAACTTCTGATCCGCCGCCTTGAGCTGCGTCGCATCGAAGTAGATGTAGAACTCGAGCGCCGTCCCGGCGCCAGTCACGGCAGGCGCGCTGGCGGACGCTGCGACCGTCGCGCTCGTCGCGGCGGCCGTGGTCGCGGCGGTGGGCGCCACCGTTGGCGCGGCGCTGCTAACGGCGCTGGAGGCGGCCGCCGTCGTGGCAGGCGCCGAGGATGTCACAGCGGCCGCGCTGCTCGCCGCCGTGCTGCTGGCCAGACGGGTCGACGCGCCGGCTGTGGACGCGGACGATGTGCTCGCGCCGGCTCCGCCACAGGCCGCGAGCGCCAAGCCGCCCAACGCGGCCAGACCGACCGAACGAAGCGCTTCACGACGGGAGATGGTTGCGGTGGTACGAGTCAGCATGGCTGATCCCCTCTCGTGCGGAGCGTCACTTTACGTCGTAGGCGCCGCGAAGGCAACGCCGCCGACCGTGGCCGGGCTTCACCTGGCGCGGTGTGATGCCCGTACGAACGATGCTGCGAAACGATTATAACCAAAACGTCCGCGCTCGACAAGGGCGGGTACTTCGTGTAGCCTCACTGCGTCGACCGACAGATAGGGAGGGACTGCGTGGGGCGGCTACCAGGCCGGGTGGCGATTGTTACTGGCGGAGCGTCCGGCATCGGCCAGGCGACGGCCACGCTGTTTGCCAAGGAAGGCGCGCGGGTCGTTATCGGCGATCGCAACGACCAGATGGGCGAGGAAACCGCCGCCGCGATTCGCGGCCTCGGCGGCGAGGCGCGTTTCGTCCACGCCGAAATCACGCGTTCGGCAGATGTCCGGAAAGTGGTGAAGGATGCGCTGGACACGTTCGGTCGCCTGGACGTCGTGGTGAACAACGCCGCCATCGCCGGTGGGGACGGTGTGCTGGAGATCGATGAGGCCGGTTGGGATCAGGTGCTGGCCGTGGTGCTCAAAGGTCCGTTCCTCTTCATCCAGGCGGCGCTGCCGGCGATGCAAGCGCAAGGAAGCGGCAGCTTCGTCAACATCGCCTCGGTCAACGGTTTGATGGGGCTGGGCGAAGAGGCATATAGCGCCGCCAAAGCCGGTCTGATCAACCTGACCCAGAACGTCGCCACGCGCTACGGCCGGCAGGGCATCCGCGCCAACGCCATCTGCCCCGGCACCGTCCACACGCCTATCTGGCAGAAGGTACTGGAGACGAGCCCCGACGTGTTTGAGCGGCTATCGCGCTGGTACCCGCTCGGCCGCGTGGGCGAGCCGGAAGACATTGCCCGTGCGGCCCTGTTCCTGGCCTCCGACGAGGCTTCCTGGATCACCGGGGCGGTGCTGCCCGTCGACGGCGGCCTGACGGCGGGCCTGCACCGGATGGCGGTGGAGCTGCAGGGGGAGGGGGAGCCGGGGCGATGAGGCGATGAGGCGATGAGGCGATGAGGAGAATCGGTGACGGGTAGGCCCGTTGCGAATTCCGCAATCGCGATGTATGCGGTCGGTCACCGATCTGTGGCCACCGTCGCCACTGCTCCTCATCGCCTCATCGCCTCATCGCCCCGGCTCCCCCGCAGCACCGTCGAGAACCACTGGTGGATCAGCTCCAGGCGCTCAGTCGCCCGGCTGCCGTGGGTGCCGTCGTGCTCGTGGTTCTGGTGAGCGACGCCCAGCTCGGTCATGCGCTTGCTGAGGATGCGATGCCCCAGGTGCAGGTCGTGCTCGTCGCGGAAGCCGACGTCGAGGTAGATGCCGCGATAGCGGCGCAGGTTCTCAGCAAAGGTGTAGACGGCTCGGATGGGGTCGTAGGGCAGCCAGCGGTCCCAAACCGCGGGGATCAGCTCGCCGGTGGGATAGACCATGGGCAGATCGACGTAGAAGGGCGGGTTGTCGCGGTTGGGCGAGTAGGCGGCGGCCAGCCCATAGGCGAACCAGCTCCAGGTGTTGCCGGGCAACGGCCCGTTCGGCCCGTCGGGCTGACAGGCGTTGAGGAACTTTACCAGCCAGGCGACATGGCTGACCTCCATGTAGATGTCGGCGCATTGCACCGCCAGGGCGCCGAACACCTCGGGGTGGCGGGCGCCGATGTTGAAGGCGCCGATACCGCCGCTGGAAGCGCCGACGAGTCCGCGCCCTTCCGGCGACGGAATCGTGCGATAGCGCCCGTCGACAAGGTGCACCACCTCCTCAGCAACGTACCGGTCGTAGTCGCCCTGCACGTCGTTTCCCACCCACTGCGAGCAGCCCCAGCGGTTGGCGCCGTCGGGGAAGACGTGGATCATCTCGGCGCTTCGACCGCCGCGGATGCTCTCCTCGGCCATGTCGCGGAAACAGCGCCAGCGTGGCCCGGCGTTCGTGGTGAAGTCCAGGGTCGACGCGAGGGCGCAGCCGCCGAAGCCGTGCAGGTGGTAGACGGTCGGGTAGCGCCGCGTGGATTCGCGATAGCCCGGCGGCAGATGGACGACCAGGTTGCGGTCGGCCGGATCTCCCAGCACGTTGCCTTGCAGGAGGTTGCTGTGGATGGTCTCCACGACGTAGTCGAGCATGGTGGTTTCTCCTTGTGACGAACCAGGGATCACGACTGGTTCTACCATGGAGGGTAGCAGTCGTACGTCCGGGATGTCAGGGGGCGGACCCTCACCCCCGGCCCCTCTCCCGCTCGGCGGGCGAGGGGTGCCTCCACGGCGAGCACGTCGGCAATTCCTGGCAACCGTCGTGGGCGCTGCCGCGAAGGAGAACAATCGTCGCCGCCCAAGCTCCCCTCGCCCGCTTGCGGAAGAGGGGCCGGGGGTGAGGGTCCGCCACCAGCCGATGTCACAGACAGCCACCCAAGGCGCCGGTGTGCCGCTGCTGACTACCCTCCCGGGATGTAGAGCCGGCGGTCGCTGACCGGTAACGTCACACGAGCGCCACCCTGGAGGTGGCTGTGCGCCAGGCCGAACTGCACCTCCACGCTCGGCAGCGTCACTTCCAGGTTCCCGGCGGTACGCTGGCCAGTCTCCAGCTCGCGAATGATGTCGCGGATGGTGCAGACGGTCGGGCTCTCTCCTTGTGGGCGCATGGTCGTCTCCCGCACCTCCTTGCCGCCCCTGTGGACTCGGCGGACCAGGAATGTGTCGCCGTTGTCCCAGGCCAGCGCTCGCCCCTCGGTACCTTGTACTTCGATGTCGAAGGGGCCGGGCACCGGCAGGAAATGGCCTTCGGCGCCGCCGGCGTAGCCGACGTGAAAGGTACCTACCATGGGATCAGCGATCTCGCTGCCCGGCGGCGGGAGGAAGCGATGGCCGGCTGGGTCGTAGGTTGGCAACCCTCGCGCCGGGGCCTTGTGCAGCGGGTCGCCCGGCTCGATCAGCCGGCCTTCTACCCAGAGCGGCTGTGGATCGCCGAGGAGCATGGCGACCAGGTCCAGCGTGTGGGGGTGGTGCTTGATCAGGTCAGTGTAGAAGGACATCACGGCGGCGCGCGGCTCGCCGATGTCGCCACGAGCGATGGCGTCGCGCAGCCGCCGGTAGCCGTCATGGTGGCGGCGCATCGCCCCCCAGTTGAAGGCGACGTGATGGGCGCGGCAGGCCGCGGCGATGGCGTCGGCCTCGGCCAGCGAGGCGCACAGCCCCTTTTCCGCGTAGATGCCGCGGACGCCGTGTTCGGCCGCGAAGACGATCGGCTCGGCGCGGGCGAATGTCGGTGTGGTCACGCTGACGATGTCCGGCCGCTCCCGCTCGATCATCTCTCGGTAGTCGAGATAGGTGTTCTCGACGCCGAAACGCTGGGCGAAGCGGCGCAGCCGCGCCTCACCGCGGTTGGCGACGGCCGCCACTTCCGTCTCAGGGATCGCGGCGTAGGCGCTGAAGTGGCCATAGGGCTTGGAGAAACTCCCCGCCGGAATCTCATCCTCGATCAGGCCGCCCATGCGGCCGCTGCCAATAATGGCGACACGATATCTCGCGCTCATGCTCTACCCTCCAACGACGCTGATGGTCGCTTCCGCGCTGTAGTGTAGACCATTGTCCGCCGGCGGCTCAGGTGCGTGGCAACGGCAGCACCACCTTGGCGCTACCGCGGGACTGGGAGAGGAGCGCCGCCAGTAGGATCTCCAGTGTGTCGCGCGCACGTTGCGGCGGAGAGCTGCTGGCGGCCCCATCGCGGACCATGTGCGCCAGCTCCAGCACTGCTGGGACCAGGTTCGGCCCCAGGTCGGCGGGCGGCGGCTCGGTCCAGGGGACGGGCGCCTCGCGCGGCTCACCCTCGGGCGTCTCCGCCTTCCAGGCGGCCCCGCCCGTCTGGGTCAGCCAGTAGCGCCCGCTCGGGCCAATGAGGTCGAGCTCGTAGATGGCGACTGTCCCCTTGGCCGCGTTCAGGATGCCGCGCACGCCGTTGGCGAACTCGACGATCAGGGTGGTCGCCGGGTCGAGCATTGGATCCTTACCGCCTTGCCCGTGATACTCCGTGCCGTAGTCCTCGAAGCCGCGCTCGTGGGCCGCGATCACCCATTCGGGTCTGGAATCGGCGAAGTAGGCCATGGCGTCGACCATGTGGGTGCCGTTGCGGAAGAGCATCGCGCGCCGGCCGCCCATGTGGACGACGACGCGGGTGAGGCCGCCGATCTCTCCCGCCTGGATAGCCCGACGAACGGCCTGGAACGACGGCCACCAGCTCCGCGAGTGGTCGACGGACATCCTCGTCCCGTTGCGCTCCACGGTCTCGATCATCCGGTCGGCGTCGCGTAGGGAGCTGGCGATGGGCTTCTCGCAGAGGATGCCGCGCACTCCGGCGTCAGCAGCGGCGCAGACCGGGTTGGCGTGGTAGTCGTCCGGGGTCGCCACGCTTACCACGTCCAACTGTTCCCGCTCCAGCATCTGCCGGTAGTCGCGATACTCCCGCACTGTGCCGCGGGCAACGCCGGAGCGCTCGTAAAAACGAGCGAGCGCATCCTCCTGCAGGTCACAGATGGCCGCCAACGCATATTCCGGCGCATGCGCATAGGCGTAGCCATGCGCCGCCCCCACGCCGCAGCCGATGACCGCCGCGCGTAGCGTGTCCTGAGCCATCCCGAATCCTTCCCACTGGCCGCCGACGCTGACCGCTCCGAATCATACACGCGATTGGCCCGCGATCAGGCCGATCGGCGGCCCGCCTGCGTCTTGCGGCGCAGCTCCTCACGCCATACTCCATTCATCCTGATCGTGGGGAATGATGCGAATGCCCATGGTCAGCCCCCTTTCTGCCGCTGGTAGCCGCGACGCTCGCGCGCTACACCAATTCCTCGCCGAACGGCGTGTCTGGCGGGTACTCGACCAGTTGCAGCGCGGACGACGGTGCGAAGTATTGGACGATGGGGCCGCGGCGCGGCATCGCGGAGCGGTTGGGTCCGGAATAGTGGAGGATGAGGGCGTGGAAGAGGGCCACGCTCCCTGCCGGGGCCGGAACCTGCACCACTTCCGTTGCTGGGTAGAGGTCCTCGTTCCAGCGATCGGCGGAGCGGTTCATTGCCAGCAGCCCTCGCCGGTGGCTGCCTGGGACGAAGCGCAAGCAGCCGTTCTCCGTCGTAGCGTCATCCAGGTAGGTCTGGGCCGCGATGAGTGGGGCATCGGCGAAGGAGAGACCTGGCCCAAGCGCTAGCAGGCGCTCCCGCTCAGCCGCGTCGACGTAGCTCCAGAGATCCTGGTGCCATTCCTTGGCCGTGCCTTCGTGGGGCGGCTTCAGGAATACCTTGGTGTGGTGGAAGCGGATGTCGTCGCCGAGCAGGTCGCGCAGCGCCCCCAGGACGACCGGCTGGCGCACCAGCTCCGCGCCGGCGATCCAGTAGCGCGTGAAGTGGTTGATGTTGCGCAGGGCCGACGTGTCCTTGTCGGCCACAAAGTCGGCCGTCCGACGTTGCGGATCGCGCCGCAACAAGGCGTCGAGCGTCGCCCGCAGACGCGCCAGATGCGACTCGTCAATCACCCGTTCCAGCAGCAGAAAGCCGCGCTCCTCGAACGACGCCACCTGGGCGCCGGTGAGCGTACGCGGCGCAGACCGAGTCAACATGGCATGCCTCTCTCTTCGTTCTCGCAGGTATCTGTCCGTTCAGAGCGGGACGGTATCTCGCCGGTGCAGCGCCGTCAACATAAGTTTGCAGAGGAAGCCGGCGGCGCTCGTGGGGCAAATCCTTGCGGGCAGGGCGCGCAGGCTATGCTAGCGTTGCATACGGAGGGAGGACATGCTGGCCCGCCAACGCTTGCGCCTCGGGCTGATCGGCTGCGGCGAGATCGCCGCGCAGATCGCTCAAGGCATCGCCGCATCCGCCTACGCCGAGCACGTCATGGTCATGGACATTGAGGAGCGCCTGGCCAAGATCCTTGGCCAGACCTACGGCGTGCCGTACACCACAAGCGTCGAGGAGCTGCTGGCCAACAAAACCGTGGACGCGTGCTCCGCGGTCCGCGGTCAGGACCCCTTCGAGGGGCAGTACCGGATCTACGGCGACGCAGGGCAGATCATCCGCGGCAGCCCGCCGCGCATCTTCGTTACCAACGCCGTCGCCGGTCTCCAGCCCGGCGTGTGGCACGGGCGTTCATCACGGTGGCCTACCGATCAGGGCAGGAGCACCGTACGATCGAGCTAGGTGGAGCGTCCAGCAGGTCCGGTACCGCTGGCGACTAAAGTCGCGCCTACCACCGGGCGAAGCCCGACACTACGCTCTTCGCGAGCTGGATCCTGCCGGCCATTCCGGCGTGGCTCCGGCCCCGGGGCGAGGGCCTTTTCGTCACAATGGCTATGCCGGGGCGGCGACTGCGCACCCACAAGTGGGTACCCGCCGCCAGAGCACCCGACTGCGGTCGGGACGAGATGCGAGGTAGGTCCCAGGCCAGGTAGACGCGATTCCCCTGGAGGCGTCCGCCGCACCGCAGTGCCGTGCTCTGGCGGCAGACCGCAGCCCCCGCCCCGGCGCCCCCGCTGGATATGCTAGCCGGGGTAACGAAAAGGCTCTACAGCAGGCGGTTCCCCGGTTGACGCGAGGCGGCGGTAGAATCACGCGCATGGAGGGCGACGTGGCAGGCGAACGGCTGGCAGGCAAGGTGGCCGTCGTGACGGGCGGAGGCTCGGGGATGGGCGCGGCGTCCGCTCGGGCGCTGGCGCGGGAGGGAGCGCGGGTCGTCGTGGCCGACCTCAACGGTCGAGCGGCCGAACAGGTCGCGGGCGAGATCGTGGACGCGGGCAGCCAGGCGCTAGCGGTCCAGGTCGATGTGGCGCGGCCGGCGGAGGCGCGACGGATGATCGACGTCGCCGTGCGCGCCTACGGGACGGTCGATGTCCTGTCCTGCATCGCCGGGGTCTTGCGGACCTCCAAAGTACTGGACATTGTTGAGGAAGAGTGGGACCTGGTCCTCGGCGTTAACCTGAAGGGGGTGTTCTGCTGCGCGCAAGCGGCGTTGCCGATCATGCGCGCCCGGCGCGCCGGCAAGATCGTCATCCTGGCCTCCCTGGCCGGTCGGGCGACGAGCACGCTGGGCGGCGCCCACTACACGGCCTCCAAGGCGGGCGTGCTGGGGCTGATGCGCCACCTGGCGCGCGAGCTCGCCCCCGACGGCATCAACGTCAACGCCATCAATCCCGGCATCATCGACACGCCGATGGTGCGCGCCCACGCCAGCCCCGAGCATCTAGAACGAGTCATTGCCCGGATTCCGTTCCGGCGGATGGGGACGCCCGAGGAGGTGGCCGACCTGGTCGTGTTCCTGGCCTCGGACGAGTCGGCCTACATCACCGGGGCCGCCATCGACATCCACGGCGGCGAGCTCATCATCTGAGGCGCGAGCTACTCGCGTAGCCGGCGCCCTTCGGGGTCGAACAGCGGCTCCTTGGTCGCCGTGGCCGGGAAGCGGTCGCCGAAGTACTCCACGTCCACGGCTGTCCCAGGCTCGGCGAGGTCCTCGGGTAAGTAGCTGTAGGCGATGCTGTGCCCGACGCTGTAGCCGTGGTTGGCGCTGGTGACGTAGCCCACCACTCGCTCTTCGTGCAGCACCGGCTCTTTGCCAAGCGCGACGGCTTCGGGATCGTCGAAGATGAGGCAGCAGAGCTGTCGCCGTGGACTGTTGGCCTGGCGTTGGAGCAGCGCCTCCTTGCCCAGGAATGCTCCCTTCTTCCGGCTCACGGCGAAGCCGAGCCCAGCTTCGTACGGGTCGTACTCGGCGTGGATGTCCTGCCCCCACAGCCGGTAGCCCTTCTCCAGCCGCAGCGAGTCGAAGGCGCCGAGGCCGGCGGCGACGATGCCGTCCGGCTGCCCGGCCGCCCGGAGCGCATCCCACAGCGCCAGGCCGTACTCCGTAGGTGCGTAGAGCTCCCAGCCCAGCTCGCCCACGTAGGAAACGCGGACAGCCAGAGTAGGGATGTAGCCGATGGCGATCTGCCGGGCGCTGAAGTAAGGGAAGGCCCCATCGGATAGGTTATCGGCGCAGACTCGCTGGAGCACGCCGCGGGCGCGCGGGCCCCACAGCCCGACGCAGCAGTAGGTCGAGGTCAGGTCAGTGATTTCCACCGCGCCCCCTTCCGGCAGGTGGGTGCGCAGCCAGGCCAGGTCGTGCGGTCCGGAGGCGCCTCCGGTGATGATCAGGAAGCGATCCTCGGCCAGCCGGGTCACAGTCAGGTCGCAGCGAACGCCGCCACGCTCGTTCAGCATAGCAGTGTAGGTCACCTTGCCGACGGGGCGATCCATCTGGTTGCTGCACAGATGCTGCAGAGCGGCCAGGGCGTCGGGACCGCGGATCTCGAGCTTGGTGAAGGGAGTGAGGTCGAACAGGGCGACCCGCTCCCGCGTGGCGAGATGCTCGGCGCCGAATACGGGCGACCAGTGGCGGGCGGCCCAGCCGGAGCGCTCCGGCCAGACGCGGCCCTGCGCTCGGTAGTCCTGTAGCAACGGCTCGTTGGCGCGGAACCACTGGGGACGCTCCCAGCCGGCGCCCTCGACGAAGACGGCGCCGAGCGCCTGCTGGCGGGCCCAGAAGGGGCTGCGCCGCAGGTTGCGCGGCTCCTCGATGGGCTGGAGCGGGTGGATGACGTCGTAGACCTCGACGTACTGCTGGTTCGAGCGCGCTCGGATATGGGAGGGGGTGAGGGCGTGGGCGTGGAAGCGGTTGAGGTCGCACTCGCGCAGGTCGATGCTGGGCGCGCCCTCTACGATCCACTCGGCCATGGCACGTCCGATGCCGCCGGCGTGGGTGATCCAGACCGCCTCCGCGACCCAGAAGCCGCGCACGTCGGGCGACTCGCCCAGCAGGGAGAAGCCATCCGGCGTGAAGGAGAACAGCCCGTTGAAGGTCGAGGCCAGCGGCGCCCCTCGCAGCGCCGGCAGCCGCTCCGCGGCGTCGACCAGCGACTGGGCGAAGTGCTCGGGCGTGAAGGGCCAGATGGCGGGGTGGTCGTCCGCCGGCAGCGCCTCGACGGTAACCGGCAGCGGGTCGTGACGGTAGGAGCCGAAGCCGTAGCAGTCGCCATACTGCCGGAGGTAGAGATCCTTGTCCTGGTGGCGCAGGATGGGATGCCGCACTTCTGCCGCCTCGCCGGCCAGCTCGGGCAGCGGGCCGGTGCGAGCGAAGAGGTGCTGCATCGGCATCAGGGGGATCGGCACGCCGGCCATCCGTCCGACAACCGGACCCCAGATGCCGGCCGCCGCCACGACGACCTCGGCGTCGACGCGGCCTGCCGCCATCTGCACCCCGCCTACGCGTCCCAGCTCCACGTTTATGCCGGTCACCCGGGTGTGTGGGTAGAAGGTCGCCCCGCGCTGCTGCGCGGCCTTCGCCAGCGCCTCCGTGATGATAGCCGCCTTGACGACGCAGTCGGTCGGGACGTAGAAGGCGCCGTACAGGTCGTCGGTGCGCAAGATGGGGACAAGCCGCCCGGCCTCGGCGGGGTCCAGCAGCGTCGCCTCCAGCCCCCAGGCGCGCGCCAGCCCGAGCCGCCGCTTGAGCTCCTGCCAGCGCTCGGGCGTCGCGGCGATCTCCAGGCTGCCGACCTGGAAGAAGGCTGGCCGGTCTGCCGGCTGCACCTCCCGGTAGAGATCCACGCTCCATTGGGCCATTTGGCAGACCGCCTTGGACGGGTTGGTCTGGAACATCAAGCCAGGCGCGTGCGACGTGGACCCCCAGTTCTGGAAGAGCGGACCCTGGTCCAGGACGACGACATCCCGCCAGCCGAGCCGTGTCAGGTGATAGGCCAGGCTACAGCCGACGATGCCGGCCCCGATGATTACCACACGCGCGTGCGACTGCATCGCCATCTCCTCAGTATGGATCGACTCGGCCGGGCTAGTCCCGACATCATTCAAACTAGGAAACGGCACTCACAGCGGGGACGCCCGGGGGCGGCGACTGCGGTCTGCCGCCAGAGCACGGCACTGCGGTGCGACGATCGGCTCCGGGGGAAACCGCGGCCCCCACACCGGACGCTGGCCCTTCATTCCGACCCGACCGCGGTATCCCTCGTCCTTTGGACGGCCTCGCAACTGAACGGGACCGCAGTCCCCCGATCGCTTAGCCGCGGGTACCCGCTTGCGGGTGGGCAGTCGCGGCCCCGGCGCCCCCGCCACCTCGGCTATTTCCTGCTTTCACTGCGGTCGCCCCCCCAAGGCATCCCATCACTCCCCGTAGCTCGTCCTATCTGAAGCATGTTGACGCTAGCTTGCTCCGGCCCGGCGGCGCTCCCAGTGCTGCTCCGTCTCGCTCATCGGGGCCTGGGGATGGGCCTCCCAGACTGGCTGCTCCCGATACTTGCCGAGGGCGCGCGCCATCTCGCGCAGGTGGCTGCCGATGGTCCCGCAGCAGCCGCCGATGTAGTTCACGCCCATCTGCTGGGCGCGGCGGGCGAACTCGCCCATTTCGTAGCGGGTGAGCTGGAACGGCTCCAGCTTGTCCGGGAAGGCCGGCGAGCCGGTGAAGAAGGGCGTCTCGGCGCTGCAGCGGAAAGCGACCGGCTGCGCCGCCAGGAATCCATCGGTGGCGGCGCGCATCTCGCCGATGATCGGGTACATCCGCTCGGGGTCGCGCATGCAGTTGGCCCCGACGATGTCCGCTCCCTTGTCGCGCAGGCGGCGAGCGGCCTCGCCGGCGGTGACGCCGTCGTCGAGGGTGTGGCTGTCGCGGAAGGAGAGCGTGATCATCGCCGGCACGGTGGTCTTCGCTTTGATACGCTCCAGACAGAGCAGGGCCTCGCCGAAGTGGAAGAACGTCTCGCCGATGAAGAAGTCGACTCCCTCCTGCGCCTCGATCTGCTCGTCGAACATGCCGGCGACGAGCGAGCGGGAGGCAGGGCTGTCCGCCTGCCACTTCCAGGTGGCGGACAGGTCACCTGCCACCAGCGCGCGGTCACCGGCGACCTCGCGCGCCAGCCGCGTCGCCTGTTGATTGATGGCGAAGGTCTGGTCGGCCTGGCCGACGGTGGCCAGCTTCTCGCGGCTGCCGTAGAAGGCCATGACCTGGAGCACCTCGGCTCCGGCGTGCAGCATCTCCTCGTGCATGGATCGCACCGCATTGCCGTGCGCCACCACCACCTCCGGCGTGAAGGCGCCGGTGACCACGTAGCCGCGCCGTTCCAGCTCGACGATGTAGCCGCCATCGCCGAGCACGACGCCATCGCGCAACTGCTCGAGGATCGGTTTCGCCATGCGCATCTCCTTTGCGGGCCTCAGCCAATGTCGGTGGTTTTCGAGGTGCGTTCGCACTCGAGTGTGGTCGAGGGTACACCGATGGCGGGTGGCTTGTCCAGCGCCTCGCGACGCGCTGGCGCGCCGCAAACTAGCGCGGAGCAAGCGGGCGTCGGGCGAGTGGGGGCGCTGGACAGCGGAGCGCGGGCGTCCCGCCCGCCCCGGTTGCCCAGTGGGGAGGCGCCTATCCTTTCGGGGGAGGCTACCGGGCAGTCAGACGACCGGGCGGGCGGGGCACCCGCGCTCCGTCTAGATCGTCGTCCGGTCGCTGCATAACTCTGCGTCACACCCGCGGCGCACCGGCGCTTCGCCCACTCCGTAGTTGGTCAGCGGACCCCCCGGTGGTGCGCCGCCGCCCGCGCGGATGAAAGTCCCCTCTCCAGCTTGCTGGGAAGGGGTTGGGGAGGGGCATTTTCAGAGCAGACGGCTCAGTGTCCCGCGCTCGTATAGTGGCGCAGCTCGTGCTGGAACACGGCAAGGGCGAACGCCATCCAGAGCACGCCCGCCAGCGGCGCGCAGTAGGCGACGATCGGCGGGACCTGGAGCGCCGCGGTTCGCCCGAGCAACACCGCCGCCGGGAAGTAGGCCGTGAACGCCACTGGGATCCCGAATGTCAGGACGAACTGTAACGCGGCGCTGAAGATGCCCAGCGGATAGGTCCCGAAGTCGCTGAAGATGTCGTCCATGATCGCCATCAGCCCGGTCACCCGCAGCGCGCGGAAGGACAAGGAGACGATCAATACCCGGATCGCCGGCTCCAGCAGGGCGCCGCCGACGAGCGCGAACAGCAGGTAGAGCAGCGCCCACGGCGTCCAGTCTACATGCACCAGTTGATTGGCGGCCAGAAAGAGGGCGGGGCCGCCCAGCACCTCGCCGAAGGCCGACAGCGGCACGCGCTCGGTGAGCACCTGGAGCAGCGGCGAGGCCGGGCGCACGAGGTAGCGGTCGAACTCCCCCTGGCGCACCCTGGACTCCGGGCCCCAGAGGTTGCCCGTTCCTAGCCCGACTAACCCGTGCATCGTGACCCGCAAGCCGTAGAGGAAGGCGACATCGCCGAGCGTCCACCGCGCGATGGCAGCGAAGCGGGCCAGGATCACCCAGATCAGGACGAACCCGGTGGCCTCGCGCACAAAGCCAAAGAGCATCGTCAGCAGGAAATCGGCGCGGTACTCCATCCCCCCACGCAAGCCCGCCAGCCACAGACTGGCGGCGATGCTGAGCGACCGCACCCTAGCCTCCCTGGATCACGACGCGGCGGATGGCTCGCCGCCACATCAACCAGGCGATCGCGATGAGCACCACGACCCAGACCAGTTGGACGCCGAGCGCCCGTGGAATCTCCTTTGGCGCCACGTTGCCCATGTAGAGCGAGAGGGGGATGAACGCCTGCGCCTGGAATGGCAGCAGATCCGCGACGCGCCGCAGCCACGCTGGAAAGAACCCCAGCGGTACCAGCGCGCCGGTGAAGAACTGACTGACGTAAAGGTAGATCGCTATGACGCCCTGCGTTTGCAGCGTCCAGAAACCGACCAACCCGATCACCAGGCCGATCAGGACGGATACGAAGTAGCCTAGCACGAAGCTGACCAGGTAGAGCAGGCCCGCGGCCAGCGACGCCGGCGAAACCAGTCCCCCCAGTTCGAAGGCGAGCGGGACGGCGAGCAGCACGAACGGGAGCAACGAGGCAGTCCCGCCAAGCTGGTGCGCGAGCAACTGGCCGAGGAACGGCGCCGGCCGCGCCAGATCGAGCGCGATCTTCCCTTCCCGCACCCGCTCCCGAATGTAGTCCGCGACGAGCGGGGACATCACCCAGACTTGCAGCTGGGCCAGGGTGATGAAGGCGATCACCTGGCCCAGCGCCACGCCATCGACCACCCCCTGGCCGGCATACACGGCGGTCCAGATGACCTTGAGCAGGCAGACCCGGAGGAGGATACGCAGCACCTGAAACGCGAGGTTGAGCCATAGTCGGCTCATACCCTTACCCGCCGTTCCGCGTAGATCTGCCTGATCACCGGTTCGAGATCCGGCTCCGCGATCGCCAGGTCGCTGATCGGGTAGCGCGCCGCGATGCTGGCGATCAGGGCTGGCGCCGGCGTCGCCGTGGGATCGAAGCGCAGCCAGACCTTGCCCTCCTCTTGCTTCATGATCTCCACACCCGGCATGTCGATCATCGGAGCGGCGCCAAGAACCTCGGCCTGCGCGCGGGCGATAGCTTCTGGAACAAACTGCACCACCAGCAGGCGATGGGGGGCGTATTCGGCCTGGAGACGCTCCAGCGAACCGTCGTAGAGCAGTTTGCCTCGGTCGATTAGCAGGACACGCCGGCAAAGCCGCTCGAAATCGCCGAGGTCGTGGGTGGTGAGGACGATCGTCGCGCCCTGCTCGCGATTCATCTCCTCGATAAAGATGCGGACCTGCTCCTTCGCCAGCACGTCGAGCCCAATCGTCGGCTCATCGAGGTAGTTGATGCGCGGGTTGTAGAGCATCGCGGCCACGAGATCGCTGCGCATGCGCTGGCCGAGGCTGAGTTGGCGCACGGGGACGGTGAGAAACTCGTCCAGGCCGAGCAGCTCCCGAAAGCGGTCGAGATTCCGCTCGTAACGGTGTCGCTCAACCCGGTACATCTTGGCGACGAGCCTGAACGACTCGATCAAGGGCAGATCCCACCAGAGCTGGCTACGCTGGCCGAAGACGACGCCGATGTTCAAGGTGTTGCGCTCGCGCGCCTTCCATGGCACGAGGCCGGCGACCTCGATCTGGCCGGAGGTCGGCACCAGGATCCCGGTCAGCAGCTTGATGGTGGTGGACTTGCCGGCGCCGTTCTCCCCGAGGTAGCCGACCAGCTCACCCGCGTCGAGGCTGAAGCTGATTCCCGCCACGGCCTGCTTGATATCGTACTGACGTGTGAATAGCGTGCGCACCGCGCCGGTCAGCCCCGGATGCCGCTTCGGGCTGCGAAACTCCTTGACGACATTGTCGAGCCGAATTATGGACACCACTGACTCCTCGCGCGTTTGGAGTGGTGACTGGCCGCCGAGCTCCGAGCGGCTCAGCCGACGATTCATCCGTGTGGCTTGTTCGCCGTCAGTTGGCATCGTGCCGATTCTAGCGACTCTTCCCGCACGGCACGCGACCGAGCAGTGCGGCTGGCGAGCCCGGCCGTTCGCCGGCGGCCTGGTTAGTGGGCGCGTCCAGGCGACGCAGCCCGGGGGCGCTGGGGGCCGGATGCGCCGCGAAGGTGTGCGATGTCAGCTTGGTTCCGCCACTCCCGCGGCCGTGCCGTGGCGGCCAGGTTAACCATTGAGCATGCGCGCCTGCTATCGGATAATCTAGGCAGTCTCGCGCGTGGAGGGTGCCATGCATCGGCAAACCCGAACGTTCGGAGTAGGGGGTGGAGGTGACGTAACAATGGTCGATATGTGTGACCTGAGCCCAAACGCCCCAGTCGTCTTGGATGCCCTCACGACCCTGGGCCTGCCGCGCCCGCGTCCGGTGCATCCGGCGATCGTGTCCGCCCGCGCGTCGATCGAAGCGACGCTGCGCAGCGTGCTGCGCCTTCCCGACGACGCGCTGCCCCGCTCGTGGCGCTGGCGCGGTCACGACGAGCGGATCGACGTGCGCTACGGCCTCTACCGGCTCTTCGAGATCCTCGAGGAGGCGACCGTCGCGGCGATGCGGGCGGTGACGCTGCTTGGCGGGCGCCCAGCCGACGCCGGACAGATCCTCAGCCAGGCGACGCAGGCGCGCTGGGACCTTCACGGACTGCTCTTCCCGCTCGCGGACGATGACCTCGACCGCCTGCCCGGCGGCGCGGAGTGGGCGCTGCGCGAGACCCTTAGCCACGTGATCATGGTGCAGTCGCGCTATACCTTGAACACAGCTTTCTGGGCGTTCGCGGCGCCAACCCAAGACCGGACACCACCCGACCCGCCCGATACTCCCTTGACATCGCGGGGGCAGAACGCCGCCTGGTCCGCCGGCACTCTGCTCGACCTGCGCGCGCGGCTGGACGCGATGCTCGACCTCGCGGTCGGGCTGCTTGGCGACGTCGACGAGGCCCCCAGGTTGGACGCGCTGGGCCTCTGGGTGGACTACGCGGTGACCGTGCGCTTCCGGCTGCACCGCTTCGCCGCGCACCTTCGCGAGCACACGATCCAGGTCGAAAAGACGCTGGCGATGCTGGGCAGGCAGCCGCGGGAAGTCGAGCGCATTGTTCGAATCATCCTTAGCGCCTATGGCCGCCTCGAAGCCACGGTCCCGTGCCTTCCGGAGGGTACGCTCGACCGGGAGTTTGGCGACGGCCGATCGCTCGCGGGGCTGCTTGCGGAGATTACAAGAGAGGTCGCCACGGTAGCAGGGTCGATCGACGCGTGAAGGATGGGCAGCCGTCCTCGCCCAGACGGATTCGGCGAGTTTGAGTCAGCCAAACCGCATACTTCGCGTGACTGGCCGCATTTAGCCCGGAGCGCATCCTTGCGGGTAGAGCCTCTCGGCGATCGGCTCAGTGAAGGGAGGGCAGGCTGATTCCACGTCGACCGCGGGCGCCGAGCCCCGACGAGCGTGCCGCGGCGCGCCATCGGCTGCGGGTCACGGCCGGCCCGTACAACCTGGCCGACGGGGCGGTCCCCGAGGTCGACGGCACGCCGGTCGAACCCTGGAGTCCCGAGGCGGCCGCCGCGCCCGACGCCGCCCTCTTGCCCGGCGCCTCGAACGATGCCTTGCTACTGGGCGACGCGGTGCTGCGTGTCTGCTGGCGCGGCGACTGCGCACGCCTGCTGCGCGAGGCGCGCCTCCTCGCGGCGCTGCCGGCCGCGATCCCGCACCCCCGCGTCCGCGCGGTCGGGGGCGATGGCGTCGTGAGCTGGGCCCTCGCCGACCGGGTCGTCGGGGCGACGCTCGCCGACGTGTGGGCCGACGCCGACCCCGCGCAGCGCCGGCGCTTGATCGCGCGGCTCATGCACGTGCTGCGCGATCTCCACGACTGGACGCCGCCAACGGACCTCGCCCCTCCCCTGGACGATCCGCCGGCCGCGTCGGAGGACGCGCTCGCCATCGTGGGACGGTCGGTGGTCCCACTGCCGCCGGCGCGGGTGCGCCGGGTGATCGCGTTCGCGCGAACGCTGCCGTTCGTCGACGGCGCGGTGCTGGATGCTGCCGACGACCGCACCCGAGACCTCGCCGACGCCTGGCCGGCGGGCGACGCGCCCCGGGTCCTGACCCACGGCGACGCCTCGCCCGGCAACGTCGTCATGCACGAGGGCAGGATTCAGGCAATGCTCGACTTCGAGTGGGCGCGGCTGGGGCCGCCCGATCTCGAGCTGGTCCCCCTGCTCGTCTGGGGCGAGCGCCTCGGCCAGCCCGAGCGCCGGCCGCCGTTGTTGGCGTGGGCGCGGGAGGCGTACCCCGCGCTGTTCGCCGCCCCCGACCTCGACCAGCGGCTGTGGCTCTACCAGCTCGCCTACACCGTCCGGGGCATCGTCGTCTGGCCGCCCGACCGGGAGGAAGCCGCGCTCGACTCGCGCCATCCCGCGCGGCGGCTGCGCACGCTGGTCGAGCGCCCCGGCCAGCAGCTCAGTTGACTATCGCGACGCCGCGCGCTGGCGGATGTTGATTCCGTCTGAAAAGGGGTTCTCGGGCAGTTGTGATGCGTCGCTGGGTAGAGGCTGCCCCGCCGGGGCCAGGAGTTGCCCTGGAGGAAGGCGGCAGCATGGAGCTGCCGCTGGACGAGGGCCCGCCGGTCAACGTTTTGCCGGTCCACACGCCGGAGCGCGTGGCCGAGACTGGGCAACGGCTTCGGCAGCGCCAGGGTACCGCCTCGTTCACCCGAGCCCCGCTTGGGCCTGTCCCTCCCGACCCGATGCGTTCGGATCCGTCTCAGGCGTGCACGGCCTGGCGGGGTCGCTCGGCCGGGTGCGGCTGGTGGACACGGACCTCCAGGCTGAACCCGTCGCCCAGCGCCCGCACGTAGCGGCGCAGGGTGGTGAGCGTGTAGGCGTCGTAGCCGCGCTTCTCGATCCGGGCCACCTGGGATTGGCTCACGCCCAGGCGCTTCGCCAGTTCCGCCTGCGTGAGTCCAGCCGCCTGGCGCGCCTCCACGAGCTGGAGCCAGAGGTCGCTCTTGGCCGCCTCCTCCTCATAGAGGCGGCGATTCTCCGGGTCGGCGAGCAGCTCGTCCCGCCAGCGTTCATACGCCCGGGCTCCCTCGGCCAGACGATCTGGCACTGTTTTCATCTCTCTGTTCATACTACACCTCCTTCTTCCGCCAGCGCCTCGGCCAGGCGCCGCTGCGCCGTGTCGAGTTCCGCTCTTGGCGTTTTCTGGGTTTTCTTCTGGAAGCCGTGGAGGAGCAGGATGCGTCGTCCCGAGAGCACGGCGTACAGGAGACGTATAATAGATGTTGGTGGCGCTCTCTCGGCGCAGCTCCCAGATCTTCCCCTCCAGGTGCTTCGCCAGCGGCTCACGAGCCTGCACGTTCCTCAGCCGCAGCTGCTCGATCGACCACAGGAAGCGGTTGTATGTTTTGGCGTCAACGCCCCGCAAGAACTCCTCGACCGGACTCGCGCCCTGCGCGGTCAGAAAAAAATGACGGTCCACTCCCGGCTTTCCCTTATGAGAATTTTCGCATATATGGGGGCTGCTGTCAAGTCGGTCTGGGATCGCGGGATCGGTTTTCCAGTGGCGAGCCTGGTCGGTGGCGTCGGTCGGGGAGGGAGCGGACTCGGGAGAAGGGTAGCGGTCGATCTGGCGGACCTTCGCGGTGACCTCGTTGACAACGGCCCCCGGGGACGCCGCCGAGCGGGTCGGGATGGCGAGGAAGCGGCCCCGCTCCACTTCCGATTCCTTGCATCGCCAGTAGGCAAGCTCGTTGTGCCCTGCCCCATGAAATCTAGTCACGTGCCCGCTCGAACCAGCAGTAGACGAGATCAGCAGTGGCCGTGACACTGCCGTTGCGACCACGGCGGCTCGTCCCAGCGTACCGTGACACGGGGCAGGGCCTCCGGTAGGGCGTCCACTCACCGTGGCGGCTTAAATGCGGCCAGTATGGTCTGTGCCTCGTCGCTGTCCAAGTCCAATCGGGACTCAAGCATCGCCTGGGCTCGTTTCCGTTGCTCACGAGCTTCGCGATCTAACCGCTCGGCGGCGCGGATCATCCCCACTACGTCTTCCGACTGGCCTTCAGTTGGCACGGGCACCTGCAAGGTGGCCGCCCCCCCTCCCACTTGACCCGGCTCCGTCCGATTCCGGTGGATGTTAGAAGCAGATCCGCGCGGATCTCGGGCGACGGTAGCAATGCCCAGACGAGGTACGGATCGACACCGGGCCTCGCCCTGCAGACGCTATATTCATTAGTAACGACGAATCCGTCGAACTCCTCGGGCACCAAGGCTACCGCACCATGAACGGCGTTGATATGGCTGATAACTAGATCGCCCGAGCGCACTCGGAATAGCCGCGCATAGTTGCTGTCCGCAGCCCGAATCTCGTCACCTGACTCTGCAATGCCGTCGTATCTCACCCGAAGATGTGTTACGACTTCAGACGACATGCTCGTATCTATTATGTCAACGTTATCCTCGACACTGTTGGTATCACTGTCTCTTTGATAGACGACCTCAAGGAGTTGGTCGAGTGATACGACTTGTCCGCCCTTTCGGCGCCAGGTCTCCACGCGCCGTGCGGGACTGACGAGGCAATGTTTCACGTCGATTCTGTCAGCGATTCTTTCGGGAGGAACGGTCCATGGCCGCGCTGCTTCCCGACCGCGCAGGTAGTCGTCATATAGCGAGGCTACTCTCAAGATCTCCTCATCAGCTCGACGCCGATTCTCCTCGTCGATCGGTAGCTGACGTTGTCGGGAGGAATCGTCAACGCCGACCATGCCGCAACAATACATAAACACGGCAGGCTGCGCTTCTTCAACGTGACGCTTCTTTTGCAGCATCAATAGGGAGGTCTTCACCCTGGCAAGTGAACGTTGAAAGGCATCACCCGGGAGTGATATCACCGCCTTGATAATGTAGTTGTCGCGCAGAAATTGTCGAACCTCGCGATAACTTTGTCCGCCGAGAATACTATCGTCGATCACGGTCACCATCAGGCCGCCGCTCTTAAGAATGTTGTGTTACCTCTCAAGGAACATCACACTTGAGCGCAGAGCCGACTTCGGCTTCCGAGACCCACCGATCTTGTCAAATGCAAGTGTGTAATCATCGAGAACACGCTCGTCACGCACGAATTGCCGTTGGTACTCTTTGGCAAATGGAGGATTTGTTACAATAACGTCAGCATACTCTCCGCGCGCGAGATGATTGCGTAATTCGTGTTTCCCGCGTTTGAGCTCTGCCGAGTCAGTTTCGACATCGGCGAGATTATTATCCAGGCTGTCCGCTTGATATATTCTGCTTCCGCCGTCGTTATGTAGGTACATATTCATGCGAGCTATTCGGGCGAGTGCTGGTTCGCGAGCAATATCAATGCCGCAGATCCTCACATTAGCGGTCTCATCTTTCAATTGCTTCTTCTCAAAATCGGACAGGCTGGGGTTCATGTCTATGTGAGACCACAGCTCGAGGAGCGCATCGATCATGAATCCGCCGGTTCCGCAGCAGGCATCGACGACAGTATCTATGTGCGCGTGATCCGCCCGAAGTCTGGCCAGACGAACGGCTAGACGTACTACACTGCGCGGCGTGAAGTATTGGCCGAGGTCCTTCCCTCTCATTGTGGCGTTGAGGAATGTCTCGAATAGCCTACCATTCCAGTCAACGTTGATACGAAATAGGCCTGTGTGCTCCAGGCGCTGGACAACTCCCTTGATTGTCTCAGCAGATAGGCGGATGTGGTCGTTTTCGTCGAATATTCGCTTCCGCCTGCCTGTCTGAATCTCAGCCTCTAGTCCCTGAAGTAACACTTGGAACTGCAGGGCGTCCAACCGGCTCGGGTGGTCCTTTTCTCTTCCCTCGATCCAGCGCCTAGAGAATCGTACGTCTGCGATTGGCACGGTAATGCTGTCTGATGTCGCGTCAATGGTATGCGAACGGTGAAGCTCCCGGTCATCTAGCAATTTGAGAAATGTGAGTTTCACGAACTCCGTGAACGCGGACGCCTGGCTCAGGTTATCCTTCCGTACCCGTTCACGGCCTGTGGGCGGCAGGGGCGCGGCGGGAGTTGCCGGGAGCGGTCGTCGGGACCAGACGGTCGCGGCTGGACACCGAGCCGCTGCTGGCGGGGACGTGGGCCGCGGCGCCTGCCGGCATGCG
>Ga0207416_1001839_pt1 | contig 25540 bp, 23 predicted proteins | sample PaiPotPPM11metaG_FD_184107 | JGI IMG/M metagenome (GOLD analysis project Ga0207416, IMG submission 184107) | Iron sulfur acid spring bacterial and archeal communities from Banff, Canada, to study Microbial Dark Matter (Phase II) - Paint Pots PPM... ... | reverse complement strand
AGAGGTGAATTTACCTGATGTGGGCGGATGGCCGCGGTGACGCACTTTGCTGCGGGCGATTTATGGCGAACTACTCTATAATCAGAATTCATCCCGGCGCTTGGCCAAAGTGCGGAGTTGCGGGGAGAGTTGGCCGAGTGGCTGAAGGCGGCGGTTTGCTAAACCGTTGTAGGACCAAAAGTTCTACCGGGGGTTCGAATCCCCCACTCTCCGCCAGTACTCCTAAGTTATTTAGAATCAACATGAAACCGTCGTGTTACACATTGTGTGACACTTTTTGTAGAGGTTTCTGAAAAAGATATTGCGGGTCATCGCACTCCTCTGGGTATTCACTTAAAGAGGCACCGCGATGAGAACGCTGAAAGTCCGCCTGTACATTCGAGTCCGTCTCCGCGATGGACACTACGCTTTCCTGGACCCCGTTTGGAATAAGAATCACACCCTTCGTGCCGGGTATGCCCTGGTCGATGGAAAGCCTGAGCCCCATGAGGAGGGGATCTACTACCTTCGTTGTCTGCGCGACGGCAAGCGCGTCTGGCAGGCCGTAGGCCCTGAGGCGGACGCTGCCACTGCCGCGCTCCAGAACAAGGAGCACGATCTCCAATCACCTTCCTTGCGGCGCTCCGCGCCTGCCACCATTCCTGATTCAACATCCAGTCCGAGCCAAAGCGTGGTGCCAACACCTACTGCTACTGCAGCTGTTTCGCTCGACGACGCGATCAAGGCCTATATGGCGGAGGTTCGGCGGTTCCGAGCGCCCAAGACCATCGCCGCAGCCCAACACATGCTCACCCTCTTTGGGGCGCAGTTTCTTGGGAAGGCCGTTCAGAATATCACTCGCGGGGATTTGCTGGACCACATGGCTGCCCTTCAGGATCGAGGTCTTAGCCCTCGGACGATTTTCAACCACATTGCGCGGATCGGCACCCTGTTGCGGGCGCACAAGGTCGTAGGGCTACTCGATGCGAAGGACAGGCCACAGTACGATGAGCGAGAGGTGGCGGCCTACGACTCCGATCAACTCGACGCTCTGTTCGCTGCCGCCAACGCCGAGGAGCGAATGACCTTCCAGTTCTTTCTCGGGACCGGCTTCCGCGAGCAGGAGGTGATGTTCTGCTCGTGGAAGAACGTGGACTTCAAAGGCAAGGTGGTCGCAGTGCGCTCGAAGCCGGAACTGGGCTTCCGCCCGAAAGACAAAGAAGAGCGGTCAGTTCCCGTCCCCGATTCGCTGATCGCAGCCCTGGCGAACCGAAAGAAGGAAAGCACATCGATGTTCATCTTCGCGGCACCGGACGGCAAACCCAATGGACATTTTCTCCGCGTTCTCCAAAAGCTCGCCCTCCGCGCGGGATTGAACTGTGGCGAGTGTCTTACCAAGCAGGGGAAGAGCTGCGCGACTCAAGCCATATGCCGCGAATGGGGACTGCATAAGTTCCGGAAGACATTTGCAACCATGCATAGCGAGGGGGGAGTGCCTCCCTCCACTATTCAGAAATGGCTCGGGCACTCGGACCTTGCAACCACGTTGCGATATTTGGCTACCGCCGATCTGCGTTCAGAACGGACGCGCCAGCAAGTGAACGCCACTTTTTCTGGCTTGAAGATTGAAGGGGCTGCATGACAACTTCCTACCGCGTTTCTGAGGACCTAAGCTGACTCTCGATTTGGGTTGATGAGTGCTTGACTCTGTCGGAGCCTAGCCCAGAAACAACGTTCATGATCCTATCGTGTCGGGAGACGCATACGGAGGGCGCCCCTGCACTTTAGAAATGAATGTAGAACCAATGTGCCCCTAACAATAGACTGAAAGCTGCCCCAACAAGCAATCCCGCAATCTTACCGACCGCTGTGAGAGGCGACGTCTCTAAATCCAGAAACGGCGATACCTTGCGCCAAAGGCCATCCACGCTGCGCAGGAACTTGAGCAAGGAAGCAGCGATAATATAAATCCAAAGCCATAGGGAGGTGAAGAATGCACTCGCGAAATAAACCAGGGAGGCATTTAAAAAGTGCGATTTATTGAAATCGTCTGCGCTTACAAATTCGTACATCAAAGCGAACGGAAGGGCCACACTGAATGCAGCGAACACAGCGGTGCATATCGTATCGAATAGAAGAAAAACCATCATGCGTCTGGTCGTAGGGTTCTGCGCAACTAGCCGAATAAATGCTCGGCTGATAAGAAGCGATATATAGTCGGGAATCCACGCAAAAAGAATGCCTGCCGGTATAACCCATAACCAGTCGGCAGACGTATTTGTGTGAAGCAGCCCAAATCGGAGAAAGAGCAACACTACGAGACATGTGGCAAGAGAAGACGCGACACCAGACTTCAAGACAAACCCTACCCTGAGGGCTTTCGTTCCAAACACCCTGTCAATCAGGCTTGCGAATGTGGCCGTCCATTCGCCGCCTCTATCTATCTCGTGAGTTCCCCTGAGCCAGTCCGTGAGAGCGTCGCGTCCCTTCTTGTTCAAGAGTTTATCTAACCAAGCGAATGCTTTCTCTGTCCCTTTGACCAAGGCGATCACAGTACCGAAGTCCGCCAAAGGCAAGAAGCCCTTAAGCCAGTCAGGGGCTACAGAGTTGGTGCTGATCCACATTTGAACATCGTACCAACCATGGTGAAACGCAGGGTAACGCGGTGTCCACTCTTTGTGGCTGGATACCGTAGCGCTTTTCGAGTTGCACCTGCGTGAATCCACAAGACACCATCATCTTCCAGAAGACCGATTTGTGGCGTCGCGCTGGCGCAAGCGCCCCACCCTGTGCGACGTGTTCGGCGATCCAGGACTCGACATCTTCCGATGTAACCTGTCCGGGGCTCTTCCGGTTCTTCATTAAGTAGGTTATGAGCTTGCGATTCTTCTTTCCGCAACACTGCCACACAGCCTGCCAAGCTGGCGGAACATTCACCGTCGGCTTCCAGCCGAGTGCCTTTGCTTTCTTTAGTAGAAATCCGATCTCACTGATGTAGGTGTGGACCGAGTTCTGTGCTAGTCTCCGCTCTGCGAGAAGGCGGCGCAACTCCGGCTTTATCTCTCCCAGATCCTGAATGCTGACTTGATCAGCACGTTTCATCAGGAGGTCGGCCATCAGCGGCAGCTTGGACTTAAGAGCCGGAAGATTCGTGATCTCTTGCGTCTCAAGTTGCGTGAGAAGCCCTGCAAGCGTTTGAGGAGTTTCCGTATCGCTGGCAGGATTGACAGCGTTGCAGAACTCGCGAGGAGCCAAGGTGTTCCGAACTTCGGTATTAATTAACATGGTGTGCTTCCTTTTTTTCTTAGTTTCGAACTTCTTTGTGGACTTACTGCGGCTGTGGCTCCCGAGTCAGTCATCACAGCCGCAATTGAGCGAGCCATATCTTCCATACCTCCAATCTGCGCAGATGGAGCAGAGTCGGGAAGTTAAAGATCAGGCAAGACGCGTAATCGGACTCCGGGCATTTGCAAGAGCACCCGCAATTTGGCTGGCTTGAACTTGAGGCAATCGACGAGAAAACTCGGACAACATACGTGACCGCGACGACAGCCGTAGATTCGAGAGGAAGGCGATGCGCAGTAGCAACTCGTGCTCCATAACGAAGCAGTGCGAACCTTTTATATGCATTTGCAGCATCTGTTTGGGCACAAAGAAGATGCTAAAACTGCAGAGAAAATGCGCACCGCAGCGAAGCTTCGCGATACCTTGTGAAGAACGAACCGAGCCGAGCAAATATGCGCGATATAACGTACCCGCGTGAAGTGCGGCGACGAGCGAAACGTCCCCGCGGAACTCAGCGCCTGAACCAAGTTCGCGGAACAGGGGCAGGCTCCACCCCTGGAGTTGGCGTGACGGGGGCGGAGCGAGATGAAGTATCGGACGGATCATGTCAGCGCACTTTCCGGCTCTTGTTGAGGTACTCTTCCAGATCGGCGGGCAGGAATGTCGCCCATCCTGGGAGGTCTCGTGCGACCAGATTGCCGTTCTTGATGCGAGCCTGGATGGCGCGGATCGACACGCCGAACAAGGCAGCGACATCGCGATTCGAGTATGTCGCCTGCAACGTGAGCCCCTTGATGCGGAGGAGGGCTTCGAGCAGAGAGTAGGTCAGTTCGTCATTCTTATTCACGGTGGTTCTCCTGGACATGTCCCCGATTGACTACAAGCGGAATGTCATTTGCTAATACCTGAAAAACCTGGGCGGCCTTCAATATCTTTTGAAAATAGTTTTGTCGGGTCGCTTGAACGTCTTCGCCCGCCCCAACGAACCCAGCCGTTCCGCGCGGCCTCCGGTTAGCCCGAGAGGCAACTTGTGGAACGGCGTGGCAACGTACCCCCGGAAACGCGGCGTGATGGAGAGCGAGTTCATGAGGATCTTCCCGAACGGGTCTTCACCGTCTGCCGCTTCTCCAGCCACTCCGCCAGAATTCGGGGGTCGTATATATAGGCGTTGCCCACACGGAATGCGGCCAAGCGGCCTGCCCGAACCCACTCGCAGAGCGTGTTCCGCGTCACGTCTAGGAGGTCCATAACCTCTTTGGATGAGAGGTAGCTCGTCCGCTGTCTCAATTCCTCAATCAGATCCATTCCATCGTCCTTCGGCTTCCACATTTCGGCTGTCCTTTGTAGATACTCAAAAGTTCAACTCCACGGGCCTAATGAAAGAAGATTTCTTGGGGACGCGCTCGCTTTAGTCGCGGTTGTGTTGCTTGGTGGAATGGTCAATCGAAATAAACCAAGAGAATAAGCACCGCGCGAAAAGGTTTTTGGGTATCTCCAGGTAGGCAACTTCTTGCTAGGAGAACCACGATGTCCAACGCAGTCCCCGCCGAGCCCACGCCTGCATTAGTACTTTTGCAGCCATTGCCCATCGCCTCTAACCCTGCTGCCCGTACTGGCCTGCCGATGCCTCACGAGGTAGTAACGCAAAACCCCGCTTTGGCTTTCACACGCACGAGCATCGCTGCCAAACTTTCGGATTCGGGAAAAAAATGGACATACACCGCGAAGGTGTTCACCCTGAGCGGGTGGACGCCCACCGGGACAGTGATGTTCCAAGATGGACTGAAGGTTCTTTGCCCGGAGGCTCCGCTCAGCCATGGCATCGCAACATTCAAAGTCAAGGCAGACGAAGTGAACGGCGTCGTCACGGCCACCTATAGAGGTGATTGCCACCACGCAGCTTCCAGCGCCGGATTCATGACCATCGCGAGCACCGTGAAAGCTGAGCCTTCCGTTCCGACACAAATCGGGGTGCCCCGCGAAGTCAGCGTCGAACACACGCCTGCAGCAGTGCCCTACCAGGCAGCACCCATCGCCCCGAACCCCGTCCGCAAAGCCTCAAGACATGCGGAGACGTCAAAGTTGAGTCTGACCCACCCGCCCATTTCGAATGAGACTTGCCCAAAGGCTGCCGTGGCCGAAGCGCAGAACGATCCCGCCGAGGAAGTGGCATTGGAGCATGAGTTCGTCGCTCTCTGGCAGAAATGCAAGAAAGCGGCGGGGACACTCCTTCGCACCAAGCACGACGTCCGCCTGGGTAAGGACGCCATCGGCCACTTACAGTTCGAATTGGACCGTGTGTTGCACGAATACAAGCAACAGCTTGTCAAAACAGGCAGAAATGGCCGTTGGACCCCCTTCCTTCGCAGGCAGGACATTTCACGCGCAACAGCAGATCGCTGGGTAAACCGGCATGAGCTTCGCGTAAACCCCAAGCCCGTAATCGGACCGAATGAGGCGCTTTCCGGACCGACCGAAAAGGACGTTACCGCGTTGGTGAAGAAGGTCGTTCGGCTGACCCTCGTGCTGACAACGCCCGACTCCGTGGCGCAGTTCCTCTGCGGGGTCACCGCCGTCCTGCAACCTCCCACGTCGGCGGCATAGCCCAGCTAAATATAGCGTGTGGAGAAAGGCCTCGTCCTGCCGGACGGGGCCTTTCCTCGTTGCGGCCCCACCGGTCTTTGATGCACCGTAGTAGTGCTTCCGATGGATATGCCAACAGCCGAGAATGTCGCAACCCTTGCCGGAGTGCCAGATATCCGATGCCTGTTGCCGTATAGAGCTGCGTACAGGTGGTCGTGGTGCTGACTTGGGTCGCGGTCACCCTCACGGGATAGTTGCCCGCCGGGATTCCGGGATTACTGCAAGCCGCACCCGACCGCACCGCCAGCGAGGGCCACAAGGAGCGCCAGCGTTCGCAGCTTGGTCCGCAAACTACGCCGCCGCGCTGAGATGCCAATAAGCATTGATGCAAGCCAGCACTGCACTGCTGGCGGTGTACCACAGGCATCCGAGGCGCTGGGATAGCCAATCATGGCTCGCTGTACACTTGATGCTTATAATCGCGGATGCCCGAATGACGCCCGAAGAGAAAGCTAGACAAACCATCGACGGACTGCTGAAAGCGTCCGGATGGGCTGTTCAGAACCGCGCCGATGCGAACATCGATGCGGCCCCCGGTGTTGCCATCAGGGAATTTGCTCTCGGGCGTGGGTACGGCGAAGCTGACTATCTTCTGTTCGTGGATGGTGTGGCCGCCGGGGTGATCGAGGCGAAGAAGGAAGGCTCGACCCTCACGGGGGTGGAAACCCAGACCAAGAAATACAGCGAGGGTATTCCCGAAGCGCTGCCTGCCCCGTTCCGCCCGCTCCCTTTTTGCTACCAATCGACCGGGGTCGAGACGCGTTTCACCAACTTTTTGGAGCCGGAATCCAGCAGTCGTCCCGTCTTCAGCTTCCACACCCCAGAGACGCTCTCACGCTGGCTGGCGGATGAGGTTCAGTCGGCTGGGTCGACTCCGAAGGCACGACTGCGATCGATGCCACCGCTGATTGAGGATGGACTTCGACCTGCGCAGATCACGGCAATCAGTTCCCTGGAGGACTCGCTGCGCCAGGGAAGACGGCGGGCTCTGATCCAGATGGCGACCGGTGCCGGCAAAACATACACGGCTTGCAACTTTATATATCGCCTCATCAAGTTCGCCGGAAACCGGCGGGTTCTGTTCCTCGTCGATCGCGGAAACCTTGGTCGTCAGGCGCTGAAGGAGTTTCAGGCGTTCCGCACGCCTGACGACGGGCGAATATTCACGGAGCTGTACAACGTTCAGCACATGCAGTCGAACCGCGTCGACCCGGTGGCCAAGGTTTGCATCTCGACAATTCAGCGCCTGTTCTCGATGCTGAAGGGCGAAGAACTGCCGCCGGAACTGGATGAGCTATCAGGGGCGTCGCTCGAAATGCTGAGAGCTGCGCCCGAGCCGATCAGCTACAACCCGGCGATCCCGATCGACACCTTCGACATCATCGTCACGGACGAGTGCCATCGGTCCATCTATAACCAGTGGCGGCAGGTTCTGGAGTACTTCGACGCTTCGTTGATCGGTCTGACGGCGACCCCGTCCAAGCAGACGATGGGCTTCTTCCATCAGAATCTGGTGGTGGAGTATCCATACGAGCAGGCCGTCGCGGATGGGGTCAACGTCGACTTCGACCTCTACACCATTCGCACGCTGATCTCCGAGCATGGGAGCACCATCAATGCCGGGTACCAGGTTGACTACCGCGACAGGCAGACTCGGAAGATCCGTTGGGAACTTGCAGACCAGGACATTCCTTACGACTCCGACGAGCTCGATCGCCGCGTGGTTGTGCCTGATCAGATTCGGACGATTGTCCGCACTTTCCGCGATCGCCTGTTCACGGACATTTTCCCGGGGAGGACGGAGGTACCGAAGACCCTGATCTTCGCAAAGGACGACAGCCATGCGGACGACATCGTCAAAATCCTGCGGGATGAGTTCGGGAAGGGTAACGATTTTGCCCAGAAGATTACGTATCGGACCGGGGCGGCAAAGGTCCGGGTGACAAAGAAGGACAAGGATGGGAACGAGTATGAAGCGGACGAGTGGGTCTCCAGCGGCTTGAAGCCGGAGCACCTGCTCAGCGAGTTCCGGACGGCTTACTACCCTCGCATCGCCGTCACTGTGGATATGATCGCGACCGGCACGGACATCAAGCCGCTGGAGATCGTGATGTTCATGCGAGCGGTGAAGAGCCGGACGATGTTTGAACAGATGAAGGGGCGCGGGGCGCGGACGGTCACTGCGACTGAATTGAGGAGCGTCACTCCCGACGGCACATCGAAGGATCACTTCGTCATTATCGACGCGGTTGGACTCGAACCGGAGAAGATGCAGGATGTGCAGCCGCTCGAAAAGAAGCGGAACGTCGGACTGGACAAGTTGTTCGAGTTGGTGACGTTCGGCAATCGCGAGCCGGATGTTCTCAGCTCTATTGCATCCCGGCTATCGCGCCTGGACCGGCAGCTTACGCCGAATGACCGGACGGCACTTAACGACGCGGCACAGGGGCAACCGCTGGCTGCGATCGCCAGCGAGATTGTCTCGGCTCTCGATCCGGATCGGCACATCGACGCAGCGCGTGCAGCGAACAATACGAATGAGCCGACCGACGAGCAGATTGCGTTGGCCCGCAAGCAGCTACTGCAACAGGCAGCGAAGCCGCTATCGGCAAACCCCGGGCTGCGCAATCTAATTCTGAGCGTAAAGAAAAGTTACGAGCAAATCATCGATACTGTTAATCAGGATCAACTGCTTGAGGCTGGCACGGCGGAGGTAATGCGCGAACGCGCGCTGCGGATGGTCCAGTCGTTTGAGCAGTTCATCCGGGACCATAAGGACGAGATTGAAGTGTTGCAGATTCTCTATAGCAAGCCGTATGCCGCCGGGCTCTCGCTGAAACAGGTGAAGGCGCTGGCTGGGATGCTGGAGAAGCCGATGGACGGCAGTCCGCGTGCGACTCCAGACCAGCTATGGCATGCCTACCAGCGTCTCGACAGTTCGCACGTGCATGGCAGCAAGACAGAAGTAGCTGCCGACCTTGTAAATCTGGTGCGATTTGCGCTCAAGCAGAAGGATGAACTGATGCCGCGCAGGTCTGAAGTAGAAGATCGTTTTTCCGGGTGGCTCAAACAGCAAGAGAGAGCGGGCGCTTCGTTCACTGGCGATCAACTTCGCTGGTTGCAGGCTATTCGCGATCATATCGCCGCGAGTCTGGCTGTGGATGAAGAGGACTTCGACCTCGATCCATTTGTGCAGTGGGGCGGCCTGGGCAGGGCGCAGCAGGTCTTTGGGGACAGATTTTTTCCACTGCTCACTGAGCTCAATGAGGTCTTGGCGGCATGACGATGCAGACCGATGAGCACTACCCACTAGACGTCGCTGCATTGCCTACTAGTTGGACTGTCTGTTTCGTCGGCGACACAACTGTTGATGTTCAATCTGGTTTTCCAAGTGGCGTGCATAACAAAGAGGGCATAGGCATTCCGCACCTGAGGCCGATGAATATCAGCCGTCAGGGAGAACTGGATCTCAACGATGTCAAGTACGTCGCTTCGGATGCCAGCCCGCTGCGTGTGGAAGCTGGCGATGTTCTGTTCAACAACACAAACAGCCCGGAGTTGATTGGTAAGACCGCGAGCATCCCTCAGGAAGCCTCGGAACAGGCTTTCTCTAATCACATGACCCGCCTAAGAACAGCTACCGGTATTGACCCCAAGTTTGTCGCTCGCCAACTGCATTTCCTCTGGATGAGTGGGTATTTCCGACTTCGGTGCACAAACCACGTCAATCAAGCGAGTATCAGTTCCACAACGCTGGCGGCGACTGTGCCCTTAGTCGTCGCGCCATCTGAGGAACAAAGTCGCATTGTCGACGAGATTGAGAAGCAGTTCTCGCGGCTCGATGCGGCGACGGCGGCGCTGAAGCGGGTGCAGGCGAACCTGAAGCGATATCGCGCGTCGGTGCTAAAGGTGGCGTGCGAAGGCCGCCTGGTTCCGACCGAAGCAGAACTCGCCCGCAGGGAGGGCCGCGAGTACGAACCGGCAGACAAGCTCCTTGGGCGCATTCTTCGCGAGCGCCGCTCCCGCTGGGAAGCCGACACGCTCGCGAAGATGATCGCCTCCGGCAAATCTCCCAAGGACGACGGTTGGAAGCGAAAGTACAATGAACCCGCTTCTCCCAATATCAGCGGGCTTCCGGAACTGCCCGAAGGTTGGTGCTGGGCTTCGGTAGAACAATTAGCACGAGCAAAGAAGGGACTAACAACCGGGCCGTTCGGCACCTTGATCTCAAAGGCGGATCAACGATTTGATGGTACGCCGGTTGTCGGCATTCCCAACATCACTCCCGGCGGCTTCGTTCCCGGCGATTGGTTTTATTTGAATGAAGGTAAGGCTTCGGAGCTAGGTCGCTACGACCTTATGGGTGGCGATGTTGTAGTGTCTCGGTCAGGAACGGTCGGGGAGGCCTGCATCATCCCCGCTGACCAAGGAAAGCTGATCATGTCCACAAACCTTATGCGGATCAGGCTGACTAGCGATCTGGCGGAGTGGTTGGTCCTGAACTTCAAGGGGAACGCAACAATCGAGGCCCAACTGCAATCGATGTGCAAAGGGAGTACTCGACCGTTTCTAAATCTCACAATTCTGTCTGGGTTGCTTGTTGCGATAGCACCTACCGCAGAGCGGTTGAGAATTCAGCAGGCATTGGATGGGACCTTGGAACTTCATCAGAGAGGAATGCAAACGTCGGGGATAGCGTTGCGTCGTTCCGAACGGCTGAGGCGAGCCATATTGTCTCAGGCATTTGAAGGCCAGCTAGTCTCCCAAGAGCCGACTGATGAGCCTGCCTCCGCCTTGCTGGAGCGAATCCGTATTGAACGCGGTGCAGCGAGACTAAAGACGGCGGCACGCCGCAGCAAGCAGGAGCTAGTCCATGCCTGACGCGAAAACTGCGCAACCCGGTTACGTGAACCGCAACCGTCAGGTGGTGGTCCGCAACACCGGTTTGCCTGGCACCGATCATGGGCAGTCGGTGTATCAGCTTGGCTGTTCGGACTGCGGCCACGTTTACGGCGCGAACGGGAGTGATATTCACCTGCGACTCTGTCCGAAATGCCAGGGCGGCGCACCTGGGCTTGCCTTGACCAGCGCGAAAGATAGAGAGGCTCAATGACCAGCAACGCGATCGTTCAGAAGCTTTGGAACTACTGCAGTATCCTGCGGGATGACGGCCTTTCCTATCAGGACTACATTGAGCAGCTCACGTTTCTGCTCTTCCTGAAGATGGCCGATGAGCGGCAGAGGATGACGCCGGGTAAGGCAGCGATTATCCCGCGCGATCTGGACTGGCAGAGTCTGGAGCGGCTGGATGGCGACGCACTGGATCAGCATTACCGGCACATTCTGGTGGAGCTGGGGAAGAAGTCCGGACTGCTGGGCACGATTTTCCGCAAGGCGCAGAACAAAATTCAGGACCCTGCGAAGCTGAAGCGGCTGGTTTCGGACCTCATCGGCAAAGAGCAGTGGACCACGCTCGGCGTCGACGTGAAGGGCGATGCCTACGAGGGGCTGCTGGAGAAGAACGCGGCTGACGTGAAGGGTGGTGCGGGACAGTACTTCACGCCGCGTGCCCTGATCCAGGCCATTGTGGACGTGATGCGGCCCGTGCCGGGACAGCTTGTTCATGACCCGGCGTGTGGGACCGGCGGCTTCCTGCTCGCGGTTCACGATTACATCAATCACAACTACACGCTCGATAGAGATGAGAAGCGGTTCCTAAAGGAGCAGGCCCTATCCGGGACCGAGATCGTGGATGCGACGGCCCGTCTATGCGCGATGAATCTCTTCCTCCACGGTGTTGGCGGCGAACAATCGGTGAGCGTGAAGGACGCGCTGATCAGCAGAGGTTCGCGCGAGTACAAGATGGTGCTGACGAACCCTCCGTTCGGAAAGAAGTCCAGCGTTACCTTCATCGGCGAAGACGGCGATGAACAGCGCGAGGGGCTCACGATTGCACGTGACGACTTCTGGGCGACGACGAGCAACAAGCAGCTCAACTTTCTCCAGCATGTGCGGTCGATTCTGGAGATCGACGGAACAGCGGCTATCGTCGTGCCGGATAACGTCCTCTTTGAGGGCGGCGTGGGAGAGACGATCCGGCGTCGTCTGCTGAAGGAGTGCGATGTCCATACGCTCCTAAGGCTGCCGACGGGCATTTTCTACGCCCAGGGCGTGAAGGCCAACGTGCTGTTCTTCGACCGCAAGATCGCCAGCGAGAAGCCTTGGACGAAGCAGGTCTGGATCTACGACTTCCGGACGAACGAGCATTTCACGCTGAAGACGAATCCTTTGCGGCGCGAGAACCTGGACGACTTTGTTGTGTGCTACAAGGCGGAGAATCGGCATAAGCGGAAGGAGTCAGAGCGCTTCCACTGCTTCACCTACGATGAGTTGGTGAAGCGCGACAAGGCGAGCCTGGACATCTTCTGGCTCAAGGACGACAGCCTGGAGGACGCGGCAAACCTGCCCGCTCCCGACGTGATTGCTGCCGAGATCATGGAGGATCTACAGGCGGCGTTGGACGAGTTCGCCCTGATCGCGGCGGACCTCCGGCCAGCGTAGTTCACCGTCAACGCCAACTCTGCAAGGGCTCGGACCGGGCAGCCTAGACCCACTCAAGTGTTGACTATCTTGATTCTTGATACCTAGTTATCCTCGGTCCGGCTGTGTTTTCCAGAGCTCGTCATTAGTAGTTGCACGCTGCGTGGCGTATATCTGATGGCGTGGAGCGCAAGGAGTATCACATGCAGAGTGGTGAGAAAGATTCATCGCGGAGTAAGAAAGAGCCTGCAAAAACTAAGACAGCATTACGAGTTGAGCGGGCGCAAATCACAGTTGCTCATGCTGGTCACAAGTTCGGCCACAAACATCATGTCTTCATCGCAAAACTGAAGCGCGGCGAGGTTTGGGCTCTGAACCAACTGAAGGGGGCAACAAAAACCGCTGTCACTCCTTTGTTTGAGATGTGGCCCCCGACTCCCGGCACAAAAACGAAACCAGCGAAGTCGCTACAGCAACACAGTACCGACCTGATCCAGATGCTTGCTTCAGAGTGGACCGGGCTTCCATGCTACATCGACACTCAGTATTTGTGGTCAGCCGGTAGTCCATCACCGGCGAGTCTCCAGACCGTCTTCGGCATTGCGCGTGCGCTCAATGTCAGTGCGGTACCGGTCACATCGCCGCTATTCCCTCCGGCCTTCCAACAGGCGATTAGCACCGTGATCGCGACAGACGGGCGCGGCGTCATGTTTCGCCTGCCGCTGACTTTCTTCAACAACCTTCAGAATGTCGGAGCGTATCTCAACGGACTGGCAGCGGCGGTCGGTGTCGGGAAGGATCAGATAGACATCCTCGTCGATCTCGCCTACCGGCCCAACGTAGTTGAGGTTCAACAGATGGGAGCATTTTGCTTGGACAATCTCCCATCCATAAATGATTGGCGGACTGTGACCCTAGCAGCAGGTTGTTTTCCTGATTCCATATCCACCGACCCAACAGGCCAATGGATACCATACGACAGGTCAGATTGGAATGGGTGGAACGTAGTAGCCGGGCAGCGGTACACGGCAAGCAAACGGATACCGTCTTATGGGGACTATGGAGTTCGATGCGGAGGTGCTCCTGTTGTAATCCCGAATTCTCCCGCTCCAAATATTCGATACACGGACGCACAGGCGATTCAGGTCAGGAAGGGGCCTAAAGCCCCGCTGGCAATGCGGACCATCTGCGCGAATCTAATCACTCAAGCCTTTTTTAGCGGTGCGACGTTCAGTCAGGGGGACTCTGAAATTGCTCAGAAAGCAGCCATGACAAGTCCGGCAAACGGGTCCCCTGAACAGTGGATTCAATGGTGCACGAATCACTATCTCGAATTGACTGCCTCGCAAATCCAGAGCCTCCCCTGATCTTGATTGCTTGACGCACTTCGTTGGTAAGGGTTGCTATGGGGATGTTTTCGGCAACTGCCCTGGCAACCTCGTCCGCAGTCTGCTTTGACGTGACAACCCTGTGCCCGTACTTCCGGAGACATGCCAGTCCCTCGATCTTCCAGAGCATCTTTGCAAGGGCAACGGCATTCTGTTCTGGATTAAACTTCGGTGCTCTGAGCTGCCGCAACACGACGGTGCCGCACTTGCACTCGGCTTTCTGCAAGCCCCACCACTTCGGAACGGTCCCACGTGCGCGATCCAGCAGACGCCGACCGCATACCAGAGTGATGTACTCAAACACCCCCTGATAAGCCTCTACCTGCGACGGGAGGCGGTCGAGGCTATCACTGTCGCTCTTGATCTCAAAGGCGTGAAGAGACCCGTTGATTACCGCAACATCAGTGCGAGCTGCGTTGCAGCCGAACTCCTCAACGATTAGATCGTGATCCTTGTCGCTGTACTTCTGTTGAAGATTGGCCAACAATACCCGCCGAATGTCCCGGTCGCGGGTGACGAGACCTCTCCGCGATGGCTCTTCGTAATGCTCCACGGTGGAATTGTAGCGCGATTGGTCTGTGGTACACCTTCTGAGTGTGCAAGCTGATCAATAGCTTGATCCATCGGGGAGTATCCCCGTGCAGTGAGGTACCAGACCGAAGGTCTAGACAATCAGGTAAGGAACGGGGATCAATCGCCACGTATAGGCTGAAGGAGTCCCGAGCGTTGGCAGTTAAGACCGCTGGCTTACTGACGCCTTTTCAAGCTCATCCGGCAGTGTGGTTCTCCGCTATCTGTCGCGCCTCGTATCCCCAGCCGGAAGATTTCCGGCTTCGCCTAGCCGTCTTCTTCGCTTAGGTCCAATAGTTGCCTTTCGTTCTTCCACCAAAGCATGGTCAGAATGCTTGACTTCGAGGTGCGGATTGAATGTTCGATAACCTCGTACCAACGCGAACGGGGATGATCGATCCAACCGTCTGCTTGAACTGGTCCGGCCCCAACGGTGTTGGATATACCTCTGATGAGATCGGCAGCGGACGTCGCAGGGCGTGGGATTTCATGAGGCCATAGAGAGTCTGGGACATCCTCGCCGCGAATAAACCACTTCCGCTTTCCATCCACGATGTAAATGAGCATTCCTGGGAACGAACCATGCCGCAGAAGCTGAATTGCAGTCGCAGTAAGACTGGTTCGAAATAGAGTAGAAAGGTCCGAGACAGAATCGAAGGTTAGCGGCCTGTTCTTAGCTGCGGGGCCAAACAACGCCACCGGCATTAAGAGATCGGCGGCATACTGATTCGCACCTTGTTCTGCATTGATCGTCCCCCAACCAACTTGCATGGCGTGCTCTGTGCAGGAAAACCGGATTTTTTGCCTATCCCGCATCCAATGCCCAAACTCATGGGCCGCCGAAAATCGCCTTCTTCCAATATTGAGGCCCTCATCAACGGTGATGATGCCTTGATCGCCATTTCCGAGGATACGGGCTGCGCAGCCTCTTAAGGGTTCATATACGATCGTGGCTCCTCGGCTTTGAGCGATCGCTTCGATGTCGATCTCTGATGGCTGTGTTATCTGGAATTCAGCGATGATCGCCGCAGGGGACTGATACACACTCATGGATTTTTCTCTCGGAACTTCCGCAGAACGCCAAGAATCTCAAGCTGCCGCAAAGTGCTCTCCACATCCGCGTCAGGGACAGAAGACAGGTCGCGGAACTGTGCGGTTAGCGAGCCCAATTCCGAGGTCATGTGGGCGGCTAATACCGCATCGAGCAGAGCTCGTCTTTCAGTTGCAGTAGGAGGCATCTCGAACGAATGTGTAGTGATCGCGCGAACAGTCTCTTCGTGCTTACTCCTTGCCGCGCGGAGTTTACCCTGTGCGTAACTCTTCGCCGCTGACCGCAGAGTTTCCTTCGCAGTCGCAGGCGGCTCTGACCCAAACTCCGCTTGCACATCCTCGTCAGACATCTCTATCGCCGACTCCGCGAGGAAGTTCATGATCGATCGGTACTGCTCGAAATGTTTGTTAGATTTCGCCATGCTATGCCCTTACCTTGTATCGAATGCGCTTCCGCCCAGCTTCGTAGCGTTCTTCAGACAGGCCAAATTGTTCCATGATTTCCGGGCCTTTCATACCAAGGCCCCACGCTTCAATGATGAGCGCAGCTTCGTTGTCCCCTTCGAAGATGCGCAATACCTCGCCGAGTTCCTCATTCGCGATTGCTTCACGCTCCTGTGAGGGAGCACCAGTAGGTGTAGCATCCAGCGGACTCAGGAGGCCCCCGTCGTCTGTCTCAACCAATGTCTCCGATTCCAGTACCGGTTCATGTTCGTAAGCCTCAGCCCAATGCGATGCGATGCTCTCCATGGTTCGATCCACGAACTTGATAAAGGAAACCTCGCTCATTGGCCAATGTCTCCCGTCATCGGGATTCTCGGCACCGACGAAAATGGAAACCAGCGCATCATGGAGAAGGTCTCGGTACGACCTTGTGCCCGCCCGCCGCCCTAGTCCCTTGACCCTGTACCGCGCAGCTTTTTCGAGGCGCTTTTCGTCAGCAGCAGAAAGCGCTTCTATCGCCGCGTCGATGTCGGCGCGGGTCGCGACAACTAGAGGTCGAGTTTGGCTCTTCTTTGTTTTTCCCAAGGCAGCTCGATTGGACGACAAACGCGCTTGCAGCACTCTTCTTTGCAGCGGAAGATTACCGAAGGGCCGTCGAACATGCTAGGGCCGACGAGGAGCCGCCTTCGTCGATCATCTCAGTGTGGATGATGGATGCCTACTGGCTCGCAGACACACTCAGTAGTGATTGGAGCAGCCCGATGCTGGCATGGTCCGAGGATGCCGCGCGGTACGTTCCTCCTCTAGAGACACTGATTGAAAAGATGAATGATTCCAAGGCACTCGTTCCCGGCCATGCGATACCCATAGAACCACCCGCGATGCATCCGCGAGTCGCATCTCAGGAAGGACGGTTTGTGATGTTCGGAAGGGTGCGCGACCTTCTGGACGAAGAGATTCGCTTGGAGCCACTGGATGATTGCAGGGGAGTCGAGGAGCTGCGACTGGAGCAAGTCATGATGGAGATCAAAGACGTTGACGATCTCATGCAAGACCTCGCGCAACTCGGCGTTTCCAGGCGAACGCTCTTCCCTGACCTGGCTGGCTTAGCAGACTTCATTTTGTGGAAGCATTTCCATAAGGTGAGCGGATACAAGCTGTAATTTCGAGTGCGGGATTCTGAGGATCCCACGTAGAGATTTCTTCGGGGTTACAAATGCCGGGTCGCACATCTTCGACCTATTGGATCAACAACCGATTGGGGTCCTTCATGATCTTCTCTATCTCAGGCGCTCTCCAAAAAGCCGAGAAAATACAATCTGGAACTTTCGTCGGATTGAACATTTGGGAACGCCAACATATCGAGGAGTAGGTCCGGGAGAATCCTGAGATATTGGGTGAAGACCTCCTAGTCCTAACGGTCGAGTTTGACAGATTTGTGAACAGCAGCGACCGCCTAGACTTACTGGCACTCGACCGCGATGGCAATTTGGTTGTTGTAGAACTAAAACGGGATTCCACCGCCGGATGCGCGGATCTTCAAGCAATCAGGTACGCAGCGATGGTTTCTTCGATGACGCTTGATAAGCTAATCCCCTATTACACTGCATATCGACTGAAGCACTACGATGTGCAGCTTAGCGAGAACGATGCCAGAACACAGATCACCGAATTCATCGAATCAGATGAGTTCACAGAAATCTCGTCTAAGCCACGAATCATTATTTGTTCTGAGGGATTTTCTCCAGAAATTACAACAACCGTGTTGTGGCTTCGAGACTCTCAGATAGACATCAGTTGCGTGAAGATTACCCCTTACAAAGTCGGCGATAAGATCATCATCGTTCCGAAGATAGTGATACCTCTGGAGGAAGCGAAGCAATACCTAATAGATATCAAGGTAAAAGAAGAAAAGATCGAACAGTCGGTGCACAGATATAGGCCGAGAACAATGCGGGTGTTGATCGAAAACAAGCTAGTCAACGCGGGTGATGTTATTTACCTCAAGAATGGGTTGCCCTCTTGGGTTCACTATGTAGATGACGATCCCACGTTTCAGGCGACAATCACTGGGAAGATGGGACAAAAGGATGCCGTCCAATGGAAAAAGGACGGATTGGAGTACTCTGTCTCGGCGTTGGCATGGAACATATTCAAAGATTTGCATCCGGAGCATAAAGATCCCGGCGGAGTGAATGGAAGTTGGCATTGGGTCAATTCTGAAGGCCAGCCGCTTTGGGATGTTGCGGAGGCGTTCCTGGCCAAAGCAGAGACTACTTGATGCCTGTCGATGTGACTGCCAAATCATCTGGGATTCCGGATGCGGGCGTCAGATCGGCTCCCCTCCGCTCCATGTGACAGTCTTGTGACACTTTCGGGCGTTTTCCATTGATACAGAGCCTTATGAAGCCGTATGATTCAACATGTGGTGAGAGCCACAAAAACCTATGGGTTTGCGAGGGATACGCTCTATCTGGTTGATTCTAGATGACCTCGGAAATCTGGCCGGTGAGAATCCCCCACTCTCCGCCATCGAGTCTAAACACTTTAGAATGTGCAGCTTATATGCTAAGAGTTAGCCCGATTTGGCCGCCAAATCGGGCTTTCATCTTTCTCTGGAGAATCTCCGCTGGCGGAGTAGAACGGCGAAACCTACGCCTGTCTAGGGATCCGGAGAAAAGTCACTGGATTGGTTACATTTCTCAAATGCTCTATCGGAAGTTCGAATCAGGACCGACAGGAAAGACCGATTCGAACTCACGGTAGAAGAAATGTTCTACCGGAGGTTCGAATTGCCTCTCCGGCCGCCAGACAGTCTCACCACTTTAGAATGTGTAACTTATTAGCCCGATTCGGCCCGATTCGGCGGCCAAATCGGGCCTCTGTTTTCTCTGGAGAATCTCCGCTGATGGAGGTGAGAAGCAAAACCTACGTCTATCTACGTGAAGTATTCGGGTAGTCGTGCTTCGCGAGCTACTGGTGGAGAGCAGGAAGCACACCGTATCGAAGCTGCTGAGTCAGATCCCGTCGATTGGACCCATCCGGGCGGCCTTGCTGATCGCTCTGCTGCAGACCCCGTATCGCTTCCGCTCCAAACGACAGCTCATGTTGCGGACGAAGCCGGTCATCACGATGAGCGTGACATGCACGAGGATGAAGGCAAAGAAGCTGAGCATGGTGAGGAAGTGGATGGAGCGGGCCGATTGCCTGCCGCCAAACAGCTTGGGGTACCAGTGGAAGCGATTGACGGCGGCGGGCGACATGGCGATGCCGGTGAGGATGGCGAGCGGGCCAAAGATGAAGACAACCGAGAAATAGGCGATCTGCTGGAGTGCGTTGTAGCCGTAATAGCCGTTGACCTCCGTGGGCAGGTGAAACGTTGCGTAGTGCAGCCAGGTGTTCCAGGCCTGGAGCAGCACGAGCGAGGATTGAGGAACAAGGCGGCGCCACTGCTCGGTATCGAAGAGCATGATGACGAAGAAGAACCCGGTGATGATGAAGCCGTAGACGTTGAGAAAGTGCCAGGAACGGGCGGTGCCGATGGTGTGCCGGTAGCCCGGCGTGGCAACTATGGGCGAGACGTAGCGGGCATCGTCTTTTGCGGTCCAGAGGCGATCGGTCGGCACCCGGATGGGGGTCAGGCGAATCCACTCGCTGCCGGGAGTGCAGTGGTTGTTGAAGTAGAGGCGAGGATGATCGGCGAGGATGGACAGGCCGCTGCGAATGAGCATGGTGACAAAAAGGAAGTTGAAGAAGTGGCAGTAGCGCACCCATAGAGGGAATCCATGAGGGCCGGCAAAGTTGTTGGGATACATCTGCGGCACCGGCGGAATATGGGGAAGGCCAAAGAGGAGCACCTGAATCCACGCGGCGAGCACGGGGAGCAGGAGCACGAGCGCGGCAATGATGAGAACCGAGGGACGGACCCAGATGCGGAGGCGGCGATCGGGGGGATAATGAACGGCGGCGTGTGCCGCATCGAACTGGATCATCGTACTTCTCCTGCAAGACTTGCTGGCTACGGTGGATCGGTGATGTGAGAGCAGAAGATGATATGTCGTGACACGATATAGCTAAATCCTACGCCTCGATGCGCCGGCCCGTGATGTCTTCTGCGAACACGGAGGCGCCGAGCAGGAGGGTGAGCGAAATATTGACGGCGAAAAGGAGTACGGCGGTTAGTTCGAGCATTCCGGAGATGGGCAGCACTTTCCAGGCGAGCGGGAGGAAGTGTTCGTAGGCGAGAGGTTCGGAAGAGACGCGGAGCAGGCAGCCGGACTGGATGAGCAGGAGGCTGAGGACCATGAGCTGCTTGCTGAAGATGGCGCGAACTCCGGCGAAGTGTGGGAGGATGCGCGGGCCGATGGAGAAGACCATGGTGGCCGCGAAGCCGACGGTGAGAGCATGGCGCGATGCTCCCCAGATGCCGCCGCGGCGATCGGCGAAAGCGGCCCAGATGCTGAGGCAGCCTGCAATGAAGAGCCAGGCGTAGGCGATGCGAACGAAGGATGGGAAGCTGGGATGAATGCCCTGAGTCTTTGCGGGGCCGAGAGTTGGTTGGGTGAGGTGCAGCGCGGTTGCGATGACGACAGCGCTGGACGCGAGTAGTACGGTTGCGGGGATGGCCCAGCTTGCGACGCCGCAGATTACTCCCAGCAGATCCAGCGCGAGGGCGAGGCGCAGCCGGGGTGCGTCCGGCTTGGGAATTGCGAGGAACGCGGGCAGCCAGCGAGCCGAGAATCCCCATACGACCGGGACGACGAATCCCCAGGCGAGCAGGACGAGGTAGCGCTGATCGAGGGTGTGAGGAAATGAGAGGAGGGTGCCGTGGAGGGCAAGGCGCAGGCACTCGGCGAAGTTGAAGATGACGGCGGCGGTGAGGCCCGCGGTGCCGAGGAGGACGGAGCCCATCCACGGCTCGATGGTTGACTTGTGATTGTCCGGCTGGTGGAGCTTGTGGCGGGAGGCGGCGGAGAGAAAGAGGAGGACGGCGAGGAGCTCCATTGCGGCTGACAGGGGGAAGAGCGCTCTCCAGTGCCAGGCGTAGATGTTGGCGATCCAGCGCAGGGCTCCGCCGGCGGTCCACAGAGTGAAGGACGCCTGTTGAGTGCTGAGGGCGTGTCGGTTGCGCGCTGGTTGCGAATAGAAGCCGATGCCGAGGATGAAGCTGCCAATCCAGCCGAACATCTGGGCGTGGCCGTGCCCCTCCATCCATGCGGCGGGCAGAGCAGCCGAACCGTGATGGGCGCTGATGGCCATGAGGTTGGAAAAACCGAGCAGGGTGCCGGGCAGCGCCATGAAGAAGAGCCCACTGAGGATCCAGGCGCGAAGCATCAGGCTCTTCTGGCGCTCGCGAGCGACGATGGCGTGCGGAGAAAGCTCTCTAGTGATTCGCATGGACTGCCTCCACCACCAACGTTAGCGAGTCGCAATTGCGGCCGCAGTAACTTTTGTCACTGCGCGGGCATTGGCATGTTGACGGACTGCCATCGCCGGATTGAGCGCTTCCTCGACATACTGTGCGTGGTTGCCGAGCGCGCACGGACGCGAAACCTTACCGGTGAAGAGCGGTCTGCCGTGCAGGCGGCGCTTCAGTATTTTCACGTTGGCGGAGAAAGGCATACCGCCGATGAAGAAGAGTCGCTCTTTCCGCGATTGCGTGGAGCTGCCAGCCTAGGCAAACTGGAAGCACTGGACCGCCTGCAGAACGACCACCAGCATGCCACAGACCTGCATGAATCTGTGGATTGGCTCTACACATCGTGGCTCTCCGCGGGCGTACTGGGGCCAGATGAGCAAGAGCGACTGTTGTCCCAGACGCGAAAGCTCAAGCAACTTTATGCAGAGCATATCCAGGTGGAAGAGAAAATTGTGTTCCCATGTGCTCTGCAAACCTTGGATCATGAGACGGTCGTGGCGATTGGACAGGAATTTCGGAACAGGCGGGGCTAGACACCGCATCGAGCAATCCTCGGAAAACTAGAATGCTGTCTAAGTAGTTCCGCGGACCCCACGCAACAGAATCTTACTGCACCGACCGGTTGAGCCGGCAGGTGTTTTCGGTAAGAACGGGATTATCGGTAAAGACGCCCGGACGGACCGATTGTTACCGCAAAGCCGACTTGCACTAAGACTTCGCAGGAGCAATAAATACGGTGGCGAGCCCAGCTCACCCAAAGGCCGACACTACCGAGCACTCAAAATAGCCAATCACCACTCCGGACGTTCCCAACTCCGGGCCGACTGATTACCGAATTCTTCCTTCCACCACCCCCTTTTTTCGTGATCATCCGCTGGCGCTCGCGGCCTTTCGCGCTCAGAATCGACGTAGGCGAGAACTCGTTGCGTTCTGCAGTTCCAAACGATGTGGATGTCCCCGCCAAGCAAGTAGTGACCTCACTGTCCTCTCATCAGACTGGTTCTTAAGACCGGAACACTCACGGAGCCGATCACATATGTGGAACTTCTTTCTGCACCTCTTTTCAACGGATTTCATGCCTCATGGCTACTGCTACCGCTGGGCGCCGGAGGTGCTCTGGCTGAACGCGATTGCGGATTCGGTCATTACCGTTTCCTACTACATGATTCCTGTGACCCTGGCGACCTTTGTGAAGAAGCGCCCCGATGTTCCCTTCCATTGGATGTTTGTGATGTTCAGCGTATTCATCTTCGGTTGTGGTACGACGCACCTGATGGAGGTCTGGACGATTTGGCACCCCACCTACCGACTCGCGGGCGTGGTGAAAGCCATCACCGCCCTAGCTTCGGCAGCGACGGCAATCTTGTTGGTGAGGCTAATTCCCCAGGCGATGGCGATACCGAGCCCAGCGCAGTTGCGCAGGGCCAACGCAAAGCTGGCGGTGGAGGTTCAAGAGCGGCAGCGGCTGGAGCGGGAGATGCTCGATGTGAGTGCACGGGAACAGCGTCGCATCGGCGAGGACCTCCACGACGACCTGGGGCAGCGTCTTACCGGGATTGCGCTGTTGTCGAAATACCTCGAAAACAAGCTGGACCAGGCGGAGCGCCCCGAAACCACGGAGGCAGGAAAGATTGTCTCCCTGATCAATGAAGCGATTCAAAGAACCCGGGAGTTGGCGCGCGGCCTGGCTCCAGTGCTGATTGGGGAAGATGGTCTTTCCCAGGCCCTCGCGCGAAACGCCGAGGAGATCTCAAAGATAGCGCAAGTGGAGTGCCGGTTTGAGAGCGATCCTCCGGTGTCGATAACCAGTCCCGAGGTCGCGCACCACCTTTACTACATTGCCCAGGAAGCGCTTAATAACGCGCTCAGGCATGGCAAGCCATCTGTAATCTCAATCCAGCTTTCCACCGATGGCCCCTCTGGAATACTGATGATCCGCGATAACGGCCTCGGGTTCGAGCCGGGCGAGGTCGCGGCCGGATTCGGGCGATACACGATTGAGAACCGGGCAAGGATCATCGGAGGGACCGTAGATATCAAATCCCGGAATGGGCAAGGCACAACCGTGGCCTGCACCTTCCCCCTGCCTTAGATTGAGGGCGCGCCGTTTACGGGGCAGCCGGCGCGTGGCAACCAAATAACGTCCTAGTTCGCCCCCGGCTGCTCGACAGAATCGGAGGACCGAGACAGTTTCGCAAGTGTCACAGACGAAGATAACTCCGTTTGCCACCTGCACGACCTTGCCAGATTGCATCGAGTGAGGGTGCGGGGCCAAGCTAACCTGCCGCGCGGTAGAGTGGCCAACCGTCCCGGGTGATTCTTACCGAAAAATGGGATGAGCTGGTCTCTCGGATCGGAGAGACTATTGCCCATGACGAAGCCATCGAAACACCTCATTGCGGAAGTTCCACGCAGCGTCGCCAAGCCTAGGATGACGATCGGGATCGATCTTGGGGATGTCTGGAGCCATTACTGCACACTCAACGAAGATGGAGAAGTGGTTGATCGGGGGCGGTTTCGAACGACGCCCTCGGGAGTCGAGAAGTGGTTTAGTGATGTGCCCAGAGCACGGGTTGCTATGGAGACGGGAACCCATTCGATCTGGGTCAGTGAACAACTGCAGGAGATGGGCCACGAGGTGATTGTGGCCAACGTGCGCGAGCTGCGGGCGATCTCGCACAGTAATCGGAAGAGCGATACGGTGGATGCGGAGAAGATCGCTCGCTACGCCCGGGTCGATCCAGAGATCCTGAGCCCGATCTCCCACCGCACAGTGGCCCAACAGGAAACTCTAACCTTGATCCGTGCCCGCAACCTGATCGTTCGTCTGCGGACGGCGGCGGTGAACGCAGTACGCGGACTCGCGAAGCCTTGCGGGTATCGGCTTCCCGCTTCGTCCACCTTGTGCTTCGCCAAGCGGTGCATGGCCGTGCTGCCGCCAGGTCTGGCTCAGGCGCTCGGTCCGGTGCTCGAACAGATCGCTGCGATGACGGTGAAGATCCAACAGTACGACCGCGCCATCAAGCGGCTCACAGAGACGGAGTATCCGGAGACGCAGGCGCTGCTCCAGGTCTATGGCATCGGCCAGTTGACGGCGCTGACGTACGTTCTGACGTTGGGTAACAAAGAACGCTTCAAGCGAAGCCGGGATGTTGGCTGCTATCTCGGCCTGCGGCCGAAACGCAGCCAGTCCGGGGATCGCGACCCGCAACTCGGCATCACCAAGGCGGGCAACATCTACCTCAGATCTCTCCTGGTCGAGTGCGCCAACCACGTACTCGGACCGCGTGGAAGAGACTCAACTCTGCGTCAGTGGGGTTTGCATCTGGCCTCGCGTGGAGGCAAGCAGTCCCACAATCGGGCCATCGTTGCCGTTGCTCGCAAGCTGGCAGTTCTGCTTCATCGCATCTGGATCACTCAAGAGCCATACATCCCGTTCTATACAGTAGCTGCCTGAGGATCAAACGATGTTCACCGTTGCTAAACCCCGCGTCCCGGTGACTGCGTGTCGCGTTGGGCCTTCACAAGGCCGGCCGAAAACTGGCAGCATCGACTTCTCCGTCTGACCCCAACCCGTCACAGAGCCACGAACGGCTCACTCAAAGTGCGAATAGAAACACGGTGGAGAGGCAACGACGCGGATCAACCCTAACGAACAACAACAAAGGCAAAAACGCCAATGAATGAAAAGACAAAAACAAAAACCCCTTGACACGAGTGACCTGCTCATAGAAACCCGACTTTGCGGGAGGAATGCATTGTCGAGCGAATTTTGCGACCAACTCAGCAGTTTTTTCCGGTTCTCGCTGAATGAGGAGATGAGGGCCGGAAACGATCTCCGCCGACGCGCTGGATCTAATCCTTTGCATCTCGTCGAGTCGATCCAAACCCACAAGCCTGTCTTGCTTGGGTTGAATGAACAGCATTGGCACAGTCACCATCTCTAGTTCTAAACGGGCGTCACACGTGAGGACGATGCGAAGACGACGAGAGAGCACTTCGGGTCGCACTGACGAGATCGCAGACCTCACAGCACCTACCAACGATGCTGGCGCGTCACGACCCACAAGCAATAGCTTGATTGCAATCGCTGGTTGTCAAGGGCGGAGTAAAACCAGACCATTGGGGCGGAGCAAAAGTAGACCAGTAGGTAGTTGGGAAGTTGCTGGATATGTGGGGAGTGTGGCGTCTGGAGCGTAGCGGAAGACGCCATACTCCCCGA
>Ga0207416_1001838_pt1 | contig 25558 bp, 31 predicted proteins | sample PaiPotPPM11metaG_FD_184107 | JGI IMG/M metagenome (GOLD analysis project Ga0207416, IMG submission 184107) | Iron sulfur acid spring bacterial and archeal communities from Banff, Canada, to study Microbial Dark Matter (Phase II) - Paint Pots PPM... ... | reverse complement strand
ATCTTTCGGTTCGCGGCGATTCTGCAGCAGATTTTCAAACGCTTCGAACGCGGCCAAACGCACGACGAGCGCTTCCGTTCCTTCGGCAAGCAGGCAAACACGCTGATCGGCCTGGCAACGATGCTCTCCGGCGACGGCACGGCCGCGCCATGATCCTCGCGCCGGTCCTCGAAGGCCTCCAGCCTGTCACGACTCCCAAGGAGCGCGCGATTCTCGATGTGGCCCTGCGTCTGTTCTCCCAACATGGTTACCGCGGCACATCGATGGAAGACATCGCCCATCATGCCGGGCTCGGGAAAGGCACGCTCTACCTCTACTTCGAGAGCAAAGAAGCGCTGTTCCGCGATCTGTGCGAATACGTCTGCGACTACGTGATGGCTCACGTTCGCGAAGCGGCGCTGCTCGATGCTCCCTACGCGCAGCGCATCACTACCGCGCTGCGCACGAAATTCGGTTTTCTCTATCGCGTGGTTGCGAGCGCTCCGTTCGGAAGCGAGCTCGTCGATTCGCGCGATACCCTTGCGGCCGACATCTTCAAGCGGCTCAATCGCCGCGTCGAACTCGCTATTGCCGACCTCGTCGAACGCGGCATCGCCTGCGGCGAGTTGCAGCGCACGAGCCAGCGCCTTAGCTCGCGCTCGATCGGGCAATCGTTGATCGCCGCGATGCGCGGCATCAGTTCGCTTGCCCGCGATGGCGGGGATTTCGACCGCCGCGCCGAGGCCATGATCGCCCTCCTCCTCGAGGGCCTGCGGCGCTCCTAATCGGCGGGCTTAAGAAGTTCCACGCGTTGCGGATAGATCGGACGATTGATCACACGCTCGAGCGCGTCTTCTTTCGCGTTCAGCACGAGTTCGCAGAAACGTTGAAAGCTCTCGCGCTCGGCTTCGCCTTCGGCGAAGCGTTCGTTCGCGGTGAGGTCGGTTTTACCGACGGCCGGTAAAAATGCGATATAGCGGCCGTCGTCGTCCTCGCCGACCCGCACCAGGCCTTCGTCCGAAAAAATCGCCACCGCACGCGAAACGGTGCGTTCGTTTGCCTTATTGATATCGAGCGTCCGAGCGATATCCACGTAGCTCATCCGCACGACGCCGTCGTGCGCGAGCCCTCTGATGCCTCGGTAGAGCTCGCGCAGCACGCCGAGCGTCGGCGCTTCGCGGTCGATGATAAAGTCGTTGATGGAGCGATCTTTCTCCCCGAATAGCAGATGGATCTGCGCGTCGGCCCCATCGCGACCGGCGCGACCCGCTTGCTGGTTGAATTCGGTAAAGTCGAAGTTGAGATGGTAGAGCACCACGTCGCGCACGTCGGGGAGATCGATCCCTTCGCCGAATGCCGAGGTCGCGACGACGATGCGTAACGCACCTTCTCTAAAGTAGCGTTCCACCTCCGTGCGTTCGTGCGACGGCATACCCGCATGATAGAACATGACGGCGTTGGGATAGTGCTTGCGGAGCGCCTCCGCCACGCTGGTCGCTTCTTTACGAGAGTTACAATATACGATCGCTTTGTGGCCGTCCGCCGCCAGCTCTTTGAGATACTGCGCTTTATCCTTGGTGCCGCGTGCGTCGACAACGCGGAGATTCTCTCGCACCGTAGGGTCGATCACCCACGCGTCGATCCGCAGTTCGCGGACGATGTGTGCGAACGCGTCGTCCGCAGCCGTTGCCGTCAGGGCGAGAATCTGCGGGTTGCCGAGGCCGGCGATCGTGCTCCCGAGTTTGCCGTACGCCGCGCGGTGTTTGGACTCGTAGAGATGGTGCGCTTCGTCTACGACGACGAACGACGGGCTGCTCGCTCCGGTAAACGATGCGCGATGGTATTCGAGGAACTCCGGCGTTGCCAAGATGATGTCCCAGGCTCCGGCTTCCAACGCCGCAAAGAGATCTTCGCGCTCTTCCGCCGAGATCGAACCGTTGGCCCGATGAATCCGTAAGCCGAGCGCGTCGAGACGGCGGATCATCGCTTCATATTGATCGTTGGCCAGCGCACGTAGCGGATAGATGACCAGCGTCTTTGCGCCTCCCGTCAGCGCGCGCAGCGCGGCCGGGTATTGAAAGCAGAACGATTTCCCGCGCCCGGTCCCGAGAACGGCGAGCGTGTTCCGCCCCGCTTCGACCCGTTCCAACACGGCGCGCTGCGCTTCGTGCGGCTCCGCATCGCCGATCAGCGCGGCGCGGATGCGGTGCGCGTCGCCGTCCCATGCATCGCGCGATCGGTCGCCTTCGGAGCGGCGCTCGAGCGTCGCCAACGCATCGCGCGATACCTCGATATTGACGCCTCGGAAGCGCTCGCCGCCGGGGGCCGCCTGCGTACCGGTGAGCGATGCGATTCGCGCGCGATAGCGTACGCCGCTATCGATCTGCGGCGCAAGATGCTTCGCGATACCCGCGCGAATGAACCCCAGCTGCACGGCGCCATAATGAACCGCGATGGCATTCGGATCTTTGGGGTTATCGGGTTGGCGCCGCAGCTCCAGGGCGAAGCCGGCTTCCAAACCGTGGAGATGATCTTGGCGCCCTTCGAACGAGACGCCCACGATTTTGGTGAAGAACGACGATGCGCCCGCAATCGAGGCAAAGCGATCGTCGATATACTCGTGCGCCTTCGCAAACGTCGCATCAAGAAACGATGTAAACCGATCGTCCGGGTTGGCCGCCGGGGCGCTGGGTTCTTCGAGCGCGGCCTGCAGCGCGCGCTCGAATGCCGCCTCCGACGGGGTCGGAGGCGGCAGCGTCGATTTACTTCTCGGTGTGCTCGTGATCGGTGCCCGGCTCCGGTTCGAAGCCTTCGAGATTGAGCGTGATCTCTTCGTGCCCTTGATCGAAGGCGGCATCGTGCAGCCCGAAATTCTGCGCGTCGAGCGGATCGACACCCTCGATCGATTCCGATTCGTGCGTCTCTTCGTACTCCAGCATACCGGCCGTTTCGACGTCGTCTTCGACGATCGTGGTTCCGTCGGCCCGTTTGCGCTTGTAGCGAATCGGAGCCGCCTGCGTCGACTGTCGCGGGCTCTTCTGCTTGGAGCGTCGCTCGCGACGGGCGGCGACGATGTCCTCGCGCGGTACGCCGCTGCTGCCGGCGAGCGCGACCGCCTCGGCCTTGCCGCGGGCGCCGGTGCCGCGTGCGTCGGCCAAGCCGGCGCGACGGCGCTCGGCCGCCTTCGCAAGCTGGCGCTTACGGAACTGCAGCACGAGCGGAGCAGAGTAGAAGATCGAGTGGTAGCCGCCGGAGCAGATGCCGACGAGCAGCGCGAACGCGAAGTTCTTCAAACTCGCGCCGCCCAGCGCCAACAGCGCTACGAGCGTAATGACCACGGTCGCGAGCGTGTTGAACGAGCGCGTCATCGTCTGCTTGATCGACTCGTTGACGATCACGTCGTACGGCTGCCCGGCCATCAGCTTGGTGTTTTCTCGGATTCGGTCCAAGATGACGATCGTATCCATGACGGAGTAACCGATAACGGTTAGCACCGCCGCGAGGAAGGCGTCGTCGGCCGGCTTATCCGCCAGCGCATAGATGCCGATCATCATCGCCGCGTCGCGAACCAGCGCGATCACGGTGACCAAACCGAAGATGTAGTTCCACCCGAAGCGGAAGGCGATGTAGAGAAACTGGATGCCCAGCGCGATGACGAGCGCGAGCAACGCGTTGCGCAGGTACTCGCTACCGAGCGTCGGGCCGATGGCGGTGATTTTCGAGGAGGCGCGATCGATCGTGCCGGCCTTGCCGAGCGCGTCGAACAACGGTACGGAGTTATTCGCGAACGACGTCTGGGTGGTGATATCGAATTGCGTGCTCGCGGTGCCGAGCGTCGTGATGCGCTCGTCCTTCAAGTTGAGCGGGGCGACCGCCGTCTTGACCGCGCCCAGCGTCGTCGGCGCCTTGAACGCCACCGTGATGTCGGTGCCGCCGGTGAACGAGAGACCCAATCGCAGCATCTGCGAGGGCTGGAAACCCTGGCCGCCTTGGAAGCCGTGGAAGACCATCGACCCGATGCCCAGGGCGATGATGAGGTACGAGATCGTCGAGACGATCTTGAACCAGCCGACGATATTCCAGTTGAGTTTACGGAAAAACATCTCTTCCTATGCCCCCGTCTTCGCAAAGACGCCGACGTCCTCGCGCTTGACGCCGTAGAGTTCCGGCGAAGCTAGGATGTCGTTATCGACCATCACGTCGACGAAGAAGCGGGTGATGAAGACGGCGGTGAAGAGCGAGATCACCGTTCCCCAAAAGAGGGTGAACGCAAAGCCCTTGACCGTGCCGGTGCCGAGCATAAACAGCACGCCGGCGCCGACGATCGTGGTGAAATGGCTATCGAAGACCGCCGAGAAGGCGCGCGCAAAGCCGATGCGTACCGCGGCGCGCATCGTTTTGCCGTTCCACAACTCTTCCTTGATGCGCTCGAAGATCAGGACGTTCGCATCGACGGCCATACCGATCGAGAGCACGAAGCCCGCGATGCCCGGCAACGTCAGCGTCGCATGCGATGCGGAGAGCACGCCCATCATCGCCAGGACGTAAATGACCAGCGCGGCGTCTGCCAGCAATCCCGGCAGCCGATAGACTACCACCATGAAGATGAGCACGAGCGCGAGCCCGAACATCGAAGCGTAGAGCGACTGCATTAGGTCGATCTTTCCAAGCGTCGGGCCGATCGTTTCTTTTTCGATGATGCGAATCGTCGCCGGAAGCGCGCCCGCGTTGAGCTCGTTCGCGAGCGTGATCGTGTCCTGTTGCGTGAAGTTGCCGGAGATCTCGCCGCTATCCGAGATAACGCCGTTGATCGTCGGTGCCGAAACGTAGCGGTGGTCCAGGAAGATGCCCATGTTCTTATTGAGATTTTTCTGCGTCATCTCCAGGAATTTTTTGGGATCTTTCGTCTGGAAGAGCACCAGCGGCGAGCCGCCGGTCTGGTTGTAGCCGGATTGCGCGGCTTTGAGATCCTTGCCGGAATACACGACCGGGCCGCTCGCATCGTACGCCGTTTGATTGACGTACTTCTCGGCGGCGGCGCGCTCCTTAGCCGGAAGGTTCGGAACCTTCAATTCGGCCAGCGCGGCTTCGGCCTTCTGCACCACATCGGGCGGTACGATTTTGAAATCGAGGACCGCAGCCTGTTTGAGCAGTTTCTCCGCTTGGTCAGGATTAGACACGTTCGACAGTTCGACCAAGATGCGATTGACGCCGATCTTGCTGATCTGCGGCTCGGTAACGCCCAATCCATTGATGCGCCGGTCGATCACCTCGACCGTCTGCTCCTGAATCTGCGACGTAATCGTCGGCACGGATTGGGTCGGATAGAGCTGGAGCAAGAGGCGCGAGCCGCCTTGCAAATCCAGTCCTAGATGAATCTTGCTCTGTATCGGAAGCGCAAGCCATAGCGAACCGCCTACGATGGCGATGACCACGAACGCTTTAAAAAACGGTTTGAATGTATTCCAGCTCATCGACGTCTCTAGAAAAGGGAGCGCCACGGCATGGTGTGCCGGGGCGTCAAACCTTAGAAGTGTATCAACGCACCCAGGGTCCAGTCAAACGGGCCTGCGAGCGCCCCTGTACGTTCACCACCCCTCCCGGAACCAACTGCAAACACGCCAGGCAACCATCCGTAGCCTCCTACACGGCGACGATCGCGTGGGGGGCGACCGCCAGCTCCGGCGGCAGCTCGGCGTAGCTTAGGACATCGATTCGTAGGCCCGCCCGCCCAAGTGTCTCCGCAAGAGTGGACCGTAGGCCCGCCCGCCCAAGTGTCTCCGCAAGAGTGGACCGTAGGGCCGCGCCGCATAGGAGGGCGGCTCGCTCGCGCGCGACCACCCCTGCATAGGCTTCAATCCGCTCCCGGAGGGCGAGCGCCCGATGCGGATCGAGCGCCCGCTCCCCGTCGCGGCCGAGCCAATCGACGATCAGTTCCCGTTCGCATTCCGGGTCCAGCACCAAGGGTTCGAGCCGATCGATGCCTCGACGGCGCAGCAGATCGGGGAGGATGGCTCGGCGAGCCGCCTCCGCGAGTTCGCGGGGCTCCCGCTCGCCGCTTTCCAGCATCGCTTCGAATACGGCTAGCGGATCGCGCGGCCATGCGCCTTCCGCTAAGAGCATGCCGACCGCTCGATGGATGGTACCCAACGGCAGCGCCTCGCCTCCGATGTCTTTTACCGCGGCGGGGTGCGTGGTGCGCAGATGCTCGAGCAGCGTTTGCAATTCTTGGCGGCCGACCAGTTCGGAGGCGAAGCGGCGCGCCGTTTCGGCCAGGTGCGAGCCGATGACGGAAATCGGATCGAAGACCAGCGCGCCCACGTCGATCGCGCGTTCGCGCTCGGACGGTGCGATCCACGCACCGGGCAGGCCGTAGACGGGCTCGGCAAGCACCGTGGCGCCCAAGCGCTCCAGCAAGTGCGCGTCGGCTACGGCGAGCAGGCGATCGAGATCGAGCACGCCCTCCCCCACCACGCGATCGCGCACGCGAATCGCGTACGTCCGCGGGTCGCGCGCGAGATCGTCGCGCAAGCGCACCCCCGGCAGCACGATGCCGATCTCGCTCGCCAACGCGCGACGCACCTCGCCGACGCGGTCCAGCAGCGCGTCCGCGAGCGGCGGTGCCAGCAGCGCTGCGAGATCGGCACCGATATCGATCGAGAGCGCATCCACGCCGACCAATCCGAGCGCCAACTCGGGACGGCGCATCGCCTGGCGTCGCGCGCGCTCGCCGGCGGCGGCCTGCGCGCGCTCGGCGAGATGCCGTCTGCGGGCGGCGCTCTGCGCGAGCGCGAACGCAACCAACGCCAATACGAGAAACACCCCGCGCGGCAACGCCGCCACGAATGAAAGCAACAATAGTAACGCCCCGGCACTCCGCAGCACATCGGGACGCGCGAAGAGTTGTGCTGCGAGATCGGCCCCGAGCGCACCATCCGACGCAACGCGCGTCACCATCATTCCCATCGCCGTGGAGATGAGGAACGCCGGTAGCGTCGTCACCAGCGCATTGCCGATCGAGAGTAACGCAAACGTGTTCAGCGCATCGAGGGGTGAAAGGCCGTGATACGCGATGCCGACGACTACGCCGCCGAGCAGATTCAACGCCACGATGACCAGCGCCGCCACCGCATCGCCTTTGACGAACTTACCGGCGCCGTCCATCGCGCCGTAAAAATCGGCTTCGCGCTGCACGGCCGCGCGCTTGCGGCGCGCACCGTCGGCATCGAGCGCGCCGGCATGCACGTCGGCGTCGATGGCCATCTGCTTTCCGGGCATCGCGTCGAGCGTGAAGCGCGCCGCCACTTCGGCCACACGTTGCGACCCGCTCGCGATCACGACGAACTGAATGGTCACCAAAATCGCAAAGACGATCAGCCCGACAACGAGATTTCCACGGACGACGAAGTCGCCGAAGGCCGGGATGATCGAGCCGGCCGCCCCCGGCGTCGCACCCTGCGTCAGAATCAAGCGTGTGGCCGAAACGTCGAGCGAGAGCCGGAACAACGTCGCCAGCAGTAAGGCGGGCGCGAAAAACGCCGAGAATTGGAGCGGCTCCTCAACGGTCACTGCCAAGAGCAGCACGAGCGCCGAGCCGAAGATGTTGATGGCGAGCAAGATGTCGAGCAACCACGGCGGGAGCGGAACGATCAGGATCGCCACGATGGCCAGCACGATGCCCGCGAATGCGTAGACGGGAAGGCGCGTCATTCGAGAACACCGGCGCGCAGTAGTGCGCCCACCACTTCGGCAACGGCGACGTAGTGCGCGTGCGGAATCGCCTCTCCGATGCGCGCATCGCGCTCCAACGCACGGGCCAGCGCAACGTTCTCGACGATCGGGATTCCGTGCCGCCGGGCCAGCGCGCGCACCCGCAAGGCCAACGCGTCAACGGCGCTCACCACAACGCGCGGCACCGGTACCTGCGGCGGCCGATACTCGAGCGCCACGGCCACGTGGCTGGGATTAACGACGACGAACGCGGCCTTCGCCACGTTCTCGATCGCGCCCCGAGCCAGGCTGCGATGCAACTCTTTGCGACGTCCGCGCGCGTGCGGGTCGCCGTCGTGCTCGCGCATCTCGCGCCGAAGCTCGTCGAAACTCATCCGCAACTTCCGCAACCACGCGCGCCGCGCGGCCGCATATTCCGCAACGGCAAAGACGATCCCGACGGCGGACGCGGCCGCTATCGCACGTTCCGCACCAGACGCAGCGGCGCCGGAAAGCGCCGGCAGCGAGCCTCCTCGGGTCGCTGCGCTTAGCAGCGCGTACAACGTCGGAAGAATGACGGCTGCCGATACCGCGAACGCGACGGTCGCGCGCAGCGCATGCGTAGCCGTCTCGCGCGAGAGCATGCGCTTGAATCCCTCCGCAGGTTGCATCCGCTCCAGTTTCGGGACGACGGCAACCCACTGCCACCCGCCATTCTGTGCGAACGCCGCGAACGCACCGGCGGCCGCCGCACTCGCCAGCGGAATGCAGCCCCAAGCGATCGTACCGATCGCCGCGCCCAGCGCGCTTGCGCCCGATGCCGCCTGCACGATGCCCATGCGTGCCGAGGCCGCAACGGTTCCCGCGATCGCTGCCGTGGCGAATGCCGCCGCAACGAACGCGGCGTTCGCTGCGAACTCTCCCGCGCGCGCGATATTCCCCTCGCGACGCGCTTTTGCGATGCGCGACGGCGTCGCTTCGAAATGTTTCTCGCCGCTCGATTCGCTCACGGTACCGTCCCGGGCATCGAAAGGAGCGGATGCCCCGCCCGCGCCGCGATCGACGGCACGCTGAGCGCCGTAACGATCAACGCCGCGCCGAAGACCAATGGAAACGAGAGCGTCAGCGTGCCAAACCGCGGAATCGTGCGCGAGAGCGCACCCAGCGCAATTTGCACCACGAACGCCAGCGCAATCGCGGGCGCCGCCACCGCCGCGCCAACCGCAACCACCCCCTGCGCGTACGCCAATGCGAACGGCCCCCAACGCGCGGGATCGAACGGCATCCCGGGCGCGATGCGCACGAAACTCTGCGCAAAGTACGCCAGCGTCGGGCGGTAGGCACCCAGCAGCACGTAAGCGGTAGTGAATGCGAGCGACCAGATGCGCCCGTAACCGCTCGGGGCCACTAGACTGACGCTCGGAGCAATCGCCTTGACGCCGACGTAATCGTCGACGGCGCGTCCGCCCGCATACGCGCCGTCATAGAGCAACGATGCGGCCATGCCCATCGCGCTCCCGAGCAAGAACTCGCTCGCAAGGGCGATCCACAAACCCACGCCGCCGGCGAGATGCGCCGCGCGCACGCCGGGCGCGATCGCGAGCGTGAGATAGAGTGCGAGCCCCGCGCGAGCGGCCGGAGGAACGCTCGGGTGCGAGAGCCCCGGAGCGCGGAACACAAATCCGACGCAGCGCGCGAACACCAGCAGCGACGTACCGCTCACGATGCCACGAGTTGCGGTATCGCAGCGACGGCATCGCGAAACAATTGCGCACACAGGTGCATGCCGAAGCTGCCGCAGAGCGCCACCAATACGCCAACCGTCACGATTTTAGGTAGGAGCGTTAGCGTCTGCTCCTGCACTTGCGTCGCCGCTTGCAAAATGGCGATCGCCGTTCCAACGATCGCCGCTCCGGTAAGGACCGGTAAACAGAGTACCGCCGCTACCAGCAGCATTTCGCGCAAGAGCGCATCGAAAGCGTCCATGCGACGATTATGGCCGCCGCAACGTTGCCGTTAGATGTCGGCCGTATTACACCGAAGCGCGCCAGGCGGAGCCGGCGATCAGCGCCGAAACGATCGCGCGCGTCGCGGGCGAGCGGTTGAGCGTATAGAAATGTACGCCGGACGCCCCGCGCCCGAGCAGCTGGGTCGCCTGCAGCACCGCATAGGCCACGCCGAGGTCCTCCACAGCATGCTCTTCTCCGCGACGCAACTCCAACTCGTGCAACAACTTCGGCGGAATCGAGGCCCCGCACATTTTGGTGAAGCGTGCGATCTGGTCGGAATTGGTAATCGGCATCAACCCCGGTAACATCGGCACGCGGATATTCGCCGCGCGCGCCCGCTTGACGAACGCCGCCCACGCATCGTTATCGAAAAATAACTGCGATACCAGAAACTCCGCGCCCGCTTCGACCTTCTCTTTCAGATGCGCCATGTCGTCCGCGAGGGAAGGCGACTGCGGATGGCCCTCGGGATAGCACGCGGCCCCGATGCAAAAATTGTAGTTTCGCTTGAGCATCGCAATCAACTCGCTCGCATAGGCGAAGCCGCCCGGCGAGGCCTGAAAATCGGTCGCGCCCTTGGGCGGGTCGCCGCGTAACGCGAGCACGTTCTGCACGCCGGCTCGGGCCAGATCGTCGAAGAGCGATCGCAATTCGGCCCGCGTCGAACCCACGCAGGTGACGTGCGCCATCACCGTCAGCCCGATCTCTTGCTGGATCTGCTTGGCCAAGGCGACGGTACGCGCCCGCGACGACCCGCCCGCCCCATACGTAATCGAGACGAACGCGGGACGCAGCGGCAAGAGCTGCTCGATTGCCGCAAAGAGCTGGCGCGAACCGGCTTCATCCTTGGGCGGAAAGAACTCGAACGAAAAGAACGGCCGCGTGTTCGCAAGCGCTTCGCTGATACGCATGGTGCGCGTAGGATTATCTACTACGGCAGCGAGCGCCTGTGCGCGGTTGCCTACCGAAAGCTCGCCGCTACCCCGCCGCAGACCGGCGGCGAGCATCATCACCCCAGGCTCATGAAGTGAAGTCGATAACTACCTTGGGAGAGCGCGAACATACGGCGAGCGCAATCGATAGAGGACGTGGCGACGGATCGGGTGCCCATCCGGGATGCGCGGATGATCGAAGTCGTCCGTAGGATTACGCGTCATTCCTAAACGCCGCATCACCTTCTGGGAACGTTCGTTGCTCGCAGCAGTCATCGCAACGATCTCCTGCCAACCCAATTCGTTGAAGGCATATCGCAGCGCCGCGGATGCCCCCTCGGTCGCATAGCCGTTGCCCCAACGGTCAATGGGCAACCGCCATCCGACTTCACGCCGAGGTTCGAACGGCGCATCCCAACCGATGTCCGCCACGGCAATCACGCCCGCGAATCCCGGTTCGTCGCGCAGCTCAAGAACGAACCAGCCATAACCGTCGCGTTGAAGGCCTTCACGCATAAGCCTAGCTTGTTCGAGCGAACGCTCCATCGGCGTCGTACCGACGAAAAATTCCATTACACGCGGGTCGGCGTTCATCCGCGCCCACGGCTCGACATCTTCGGGAAGCCACGCACGCAGTCGAAGGCGCGGTGTCTCGATAGGCTCTAGCAAGCTGAACGGCACGTCGCAGCTTAGCTCAGGGCATCAGCAAGCGCTTTCGGCTTGCGCGAAATCGCGAGCAGCAGCGTCATCGTTCCGGGCGCCGGACGCTTACGTCCTTGTTCCCACTCTTGCACGCTGCGCAGCGGGAAGCGGTAGCGTCGCGCAAATTCTTCTTGCGTGAGACCAAGTCGCTCGCGAAGCGCCCGCACGTTGACATTGCGGACGAAGCGCGTGTGGTCGTCATATTCGAAATTCGCGTCACCATCTTCTTCCTTGCACCTCTGAATCTGCGCTTCCGTCGGATGCTTGTAGCCCTTTGGCAACCTAACCGGTTCGAGTTCAGAAAGCTTCCTGCGGATAACGGCCATAGTATCTTCGTTTCTCCCTTCGTGATGCGTTCCGCGCCGATATGATGCGACGAGCTGTGCAACGCAGCGTCCACACCACCGTGAGCATCGTTTCCCCGACCATTCCAGTCGTGACGAATCGACGCTCTCCGAAGTCACGGCTCAGATTCTCACGTTCGATACGTGCACCGAGAAATATTTGCGTAGCGTAGTTGAATCCGAAACCACGCGCTGCTTCGTTCCTAGTGCTCTTGCGCTCGTCCCACTCAACACTATCGTAGTGATCGTCCACGCATGATACTCCGCTACTAGCGTATAAGTCAACAACGTCGCCCTCCGACTACCGAAAACTCGTGGCGACGCCTCCACACACGAGCGCCCATCCGTCGACCATGACGAAAAAAGCAGCAGCTCGACGAGCAACGACACTACCGGCGGCGATAACATCATCATGCCCAGGCCTATGAGATGAATTTGCTAGCTATTCGTCACGGCACGGCAGGCCCTATCGTGGACAACCGAACCTAACAAGAAGTGATCAGAACAGGATTACGAAGGAACGGCCGCCGATATACAAAGCAACGCCATGCAAATATCTCGGTTAATTTTGTACGTTCAGGACGTTGCGCTGCTCACGGCGTTCTATCGAACGCATTTCGAGCTCTCGGTCGCTGAGGAGATCGAGAACGAGTGGGCCGTACTGACTGACGGCGGTTTTGAAATTGCGCTTCATCTCGCCGGCCGACCCTATCGCAACGGTTTACGCACTTCAGGTCGTCAATCAAACGCAAAGATCGTCTTCTCCGTGTCGCACGAACTGCCGCAGTTGCGTGAGCGGTTGATCAAAGGCGGCGTGAAGATGCGCGGAATCAAGCGCTACCCGGGGTTCCCGCTGCTGCTTTGCGATGGGGAAGATCCCGAAGGAAACGTCTTTCAGCTTGCTCAGAGCATTTGAGCGACACTGGAGCAATAGTGGATTAGGCAGCCTTTCTCGGGCGCCCGCCCCTCTTTCCGTTTTTTCGCGCCGCGCGCGCCTTCGCCGGCGAAGCCTTCTTCCCGCGATTGCGTTTACCGAGCAGCGCGGCAGGGTCGATGCCAAGCGCATTTGGAAGCCACTCATCGAGCGCGATTACCTCGTCGAGATCTTCCCAGAATAAACAATGTCCGCCTAGATCGAGACGAACGTTCGCTCCGGCCTTCTTCGTAGCGGTGCTCCACGGTTTGCCGAGAGAAGCAAGGGTCACATTTACTGTGATGGCCGTCGATAGCTTGATCTTTAGCGTACCGGCCCGTACGTCAACCTCTTGCGCGCGAAGCAAATAAGGATTACGTGCAATTTTCATGCTCACTGCGGATCGATCTCCTTCCACCGCTTTGAATACATCTCGCGCCGACCGCTAACTATCCGCACGGCCAGACGTTCGTCCGACGCCTTCATTTTTCCGTGCACATACTCCACCAGATACTCGCCCTGAAGATAAATGCGCAACTCGGCATTTCCCTTGCGCACGTGTACGTGCGGGGGCCCATGATCGTGTGCGTAGATGCGTATCGTGAATCCAGCGAACTCATCGATTCTAGGTGCCATAAACGATAACCCACACGTATGGGTTTTGTCAACGAAACGAACTTGCCACGCCTCCGCAGACTAGCGCCCAGCCGTCGACCATCACGAAGAGCAGCAGCTTGACCGGCAGCGATACGACCGGCGGCGAGAGCATCATCATTCCGAGGCCCATCAGCATCGCCGCGACCGCGAGATCGATCGCGACGAACGGCAAATAGAGCGCGAAACCGATCGCGAAGGCGCTACGCAGTTCTCCGACCACGAACGCGGGAACGAGCACCACCAGCGGAGCGCGGCGCGGGAGCGTGCCGGCGCGGTGCGCGATGCGATCGAAGAGCGCGATATCGGCCACGTGCGCCTGCCGCAGCATGAACGCTCGCAACGGGACGACGGCCCGCTCGAACGCCTGCGATTGCGAAAGCGCACCACGCGAGTACGGATCGACTGCGTCGTGCCCGATGCGCTGGAGCGTCGGCGTCATCACCACGAGCGTGAGCACCAAAGCCAAACCCGTGATCACGGCATTGGGCGGCAGGGCGGAAGCACCGATCGCCGAGCGCACCAGCGAGAGCACGACGACGATCCGAACGAACGACGTGCACATGACCAGCAGAAACGGTAAGACCGCGAGCAACGTCAGCCCTGCCAACACGTCGAGCGGGAGCGTCCCGCGATCCGATGCCACGTGCAAGAGTGCGTCCATGCAAAGAGGGTAACGCGCCGGCGTTACCCTCTTGTGAACGTGTGATGACCGGCGTTAGAAGCTATGGCGGCGAGGGCCGCGATATCAATTCGGTGACGCGAACCCCGAAGTTTTCGTCGACGGCGACAACCTCGCCGCGAGCGACGAGCTTGTTGTTGACCAACAAATCGACCGGTCCGCCCGCCAGCCGATCGAGCTCGATGATGGAGCCCGTACCGAGCTTGAGCACTTCGCTGACCGACATCTTACATTTGCCGAGTTCTGCGGTTACCGAAAGCGGAACGTGCATAAGCACGTCGAGATTGGCGCGATCTCGCGCGAACTTCTTTTGATCGATCGTCATCCTACTCGCTCCCCACCGGTAATGGCTCCCGTCCGTCGAGCACGAACGCATAGCGACCACCGCTCACGCCACCTTCGCCATATGCCAGGGTCCATCCGGCAACGCCGGCTTGAGCGTCGAACGGCGCCATTGTGTTCATCATCGGCAAAAATGCGCCGGGCTCTAACCCCAGGAGCGCTTCGGCGTCGATGGGAGCCAGGTTCACCCCGACCGCGACCTCAAGCGCGACATCCTCGATGTCGGCGATCGCCAGGCGCGTTCCCAGCACGGGCTGCGGCTCGCGCGAGAGTACGATCGCAATCCGAAAAGCGCTCGCTCCCTCTACGAGCAGTTCGAAGTAGGTGGAATAGCTCCCCAATTCCGCCGACGGGTCGAAGGCCGGCGCGCCCTCTCCGCTGCCGCAAAGAGCGGAAACGTGGACCGCCAGGGCATCCATCGTTCGCGCGAGCACGGTTCGCTCGATGGCCGAAAGCGGGCGCGGCTGCGCCGGCGATTCGCCGAAGGCCGAGCCGACGAGTGCCAGCGCATCGCTCGAACGCAACAGCATCGCCGTATCCGCCATGCGGCCGGGAATGCGGTAAACGGTAGCATCGCCGGCAATCGCTCGCCAAGCTTGCGGGCTGGGCAGCACGGGCTCCGAGACGCGTACGCGCACCTCCGCGCCGAACAGGGTGCTCAAGGCTTCCCGCACGCTGCTCGCAACCATACAAGCCGCGCCGATCGGCAGCAGCGAACGATCGACGAATCGCGCGTTGCGGATAGAGCGCCCCAAGCCATCGGTCGCTCCCGAGTCTTCGAAAGCCAGCGCCCTCATTTCACCAAATCCATCGCCGTTTTGCCCAGACCCCACTGCGCCGTCTGCCCCGCCGAGAGCGCGTCGAACGCCAGATACGCATCTTTGAGCCGCGCGAGCGCGCGATCGATATCGACCCGGCTACGCTCGCGACGCTGCGGTTCGAGCGCTCCAAACGTCGCGTCGCCCGGCTGCCCGACGTGCGGAATACTCTCCGCCGGAGCGGTGAAGTGGCTCGCATCGATCGGCTGCAGACGCGTCCCCGCCGCAAAGCGCGCGAGAGCGATGCGTCCGACAAGCACCCGTTGCAGTTCCCGCGCACCGCCGCGCGGGTCGATAACGCTGCGCGAGTACACCACGCTGCCGTCGCGTTCGATCCGCACGCCGGTCGTTCGCCCGAGGGCCGCGTCCACGGAATCGATCGCCAACGGCGCGAGCGCACCCCCGCCGTCGACATATCCCAGCACCGGCCGTCCGTCGCTCCCGCGCAACACCCCTGCGTCAATCGTCATCGCACCGTCGCGCGTATACACCGCACGCCCCCGTTCGTCACGAGCGATGAAGTACGTTTGCTCCGGTGCCGCAACGCTGAGGGGGTCTTGCACCACGCGCGTCGCCGAATGAGCCGTTGCGACGTCGTCGTGCCCCGGGATCGCGCCCGGTGTAAACGCCATTCGTACGTCGGCCGCACGCGCGCTGATGCGCTCTAACGCGGCGATGGTAGCGGGATTCACGAGCATTCCGCGCCCTCCGTTTCAACATCGAGGACGATTCCTCGTGCCGCAAGCGCGAAACGCGCTTGCGTCAGTGCGGCACGAACCCGTTCTTGCAAATCCCGGCGGCATACAGCTACCAGCCGAACGCGATTACCGGATGTCTGCAATGCCACATGCACGCGCGCCTGCGTACCGTCGATACGAAACGTCGCGTGTTTTACATCCGAGGCCGGGCGCAGAAACGTGCGCTCGATACGGCGCGCAAGGCTCGAGCGCGAGGCGCGCCGCTCCAGCGAATCGGCGAGCGGGCGCGCCGTTCGGTCGAGGTGCGGAATCGCTCGCACCGTATCCGACGGTTCCGGATGGGCGGCGCCGTTGCGATGCACGGACTGCTCGCGATGCAGCCCGCCGGCCACCGCCCGCTTTTGCGATGGCGCGCGCGTTGCGCGCGGAGCGCAGTCGGCCAGATGCAACGCCGAATACCACGCCTGCGAAAGGGCGCGACGGTCCATCGCGGCTACCGGCGCGCACAAGATGCTGATCCCCAGTTGCTCGGTCATCATGTCGATACCATGCGCGCAAGGTATGACGATCGCGTGACGTACGAATGAACGTTTCGTGCAGGCCGAGCCCTAGCCGACGCCGAGCACCCACCCTTGTTGCGGGGCGTGCAGTTTTTTTGACCTGGCCCGGAGGGCCATTTCCAAACTTCGTTTTGTCAAAAAAAATGCTCGAGCTAAGAAATTTCATGGATGAAATTTCTTGGCGTCCCCGCAACAAGGGTGGGTGCTCGGCGTTGGCTAGGGCTGATCCAGCGGCCGATAGCGCCCGTCGTCGAAATCGCGCGCGCGATCGAGGTAGAGCACGCGATTGGCTACGTCGAAGGTCATGACGAAGTTGCGCAGCGTGGCGTAGCCGATATTGCCGGCATCGTTTCGATCCGCAAACGCTCCGTGTTTGGCGAGTACGACGCTTGCGAAACGGTGGAACATGCGGAACGGCCCGAAGTAGAGTTGGTCGACGATCACCTTGGTAGCGTAGTTCCAGCCACCGATGCCGCGCTCCAGCACTTGCGCTTTACCGACGGTGCTCACCAAGCCCGGATGCCGGTCGAGAAAGTGCTGGAACACCAGCAGCTCCGCCGTGTCGCCGGTATCGACGTAGAAGCGCCCTTGCACGCCGTTGAGCGTTGCGAGCATTTCCGGCAACTCGCGGTCGGTGTCGATCGCGATGGGGCTACCCCGCACCGGGAGCATGCCCGGCTTTGCAATCGTGAGTTCGTGCACGTCCGGATCGATGCGCACCTCGGCTTCGGCAAAGAGCGGGTAGCCGAGAACGCCGTCGACGGGGAACCCTTGGTTGATCACCGTGCTGAGATCCACAACCGATGCCACGTGTACCGGGACCCGCACCGATCCGATATGCAGCGCGCCGAGCGCAACGATGCCGTTAGCCGCCGTGCGCGCGATACCGCTCACCTGCAAGCGCCCTTGCGGCACGAGGTTCAATCGCTGGGCGAGCGTGGGAGAGATGACGATGCCCTGCGAGCCGGAGTCGAGCAAGAAGTTCGCGGTGATGCCGTGGATCCGCACCGCAACGAAGAGCAAGCCCGCGTAGGATCGCAGCGGCACGCTTACGGGCTGCGGCGCGTCGACCGTCGTCGAAACCAGTGGGGCGAACGTGCCTTGGGCAATCGCGGGATCGATGACGACGCTGGTGATGCGGCTGGTGATATCTAATGACGGATCGCCGTCGGATTCAACTTGCGTGTACGGTACGAGCAAACCATGGACGACGTGATAGTCGCTGCTGTCGAGCGTGTGAATCGTATCGCCGTTCACGTAGGCAATCTCGTCGACCAGAAAGGTGCGGGCGTCTAAGCCGACGTGATACGCCTCACCGCCGGGCGGGGCGACGCGGATGACCCACACGATGCGGCCGTCGGCAAGGCGGCCCAGGCCCAGCATCGTGTCGTACGACGGGTTGCGCGCGAAGTCGCCCGACGATATGTCGCGTTCGGTGATGCTGCGCCGCAGCGCGATGCCCGCTAGCAGCCGAACGTCACCGTTCGGATTTTGCTCGTAGATGTGGTCGCCGTCGCGTAATTCCGTTTCGGTTTGAATGCCGATCTGCTCGTCGCTACGCTCGCGATCGCCGTCGCGAACGTTGTGGAACGTACCGGTACTGCCGAGCCCGACGATCGTGCCGCGCTCTTCATAACGGCGAACGTCGCGTACGTGCAGGTTCGCGATCGTCGCAAGATAGGCACTCAACGCGCTCTCGAGGTGAATGGCGGGTGGCGGGCTGGAAGAGACGGGAGCTTGCACGCCCATCAAACAGACGGCGAGGGCGCAGAGCAGTGCTCGCACGAGAGCGCTCGGACTAGCGGTTGGCGCTGTACTTCGCGTAGCTGGCGAGCACGTTCTGAACGTAATTCTGCGTTTCGGCATAGGGCGGGACGCCGCCGTACTTTTCCACCGCGCCGGGGCCGGCGTTGTACGCTGCGACGGCCTTGCGCACGTCGCCGCCGAAGCGATCCATCAAGCCTTTGATGTACTTGGTCCCGCCCCAGACGTTCTGCGCGGGATCGTATGCGTTGCTAACGCCCAGGCCCGCGGCGGTGCCGGGCATGAGCTGCATCAGACCCTGCGCGCCGACCTTCGAGGTGGCGTTCGCGTTGAAGCCGGACTCGTTGGCGATGATCGCCTTCACCAAATTCGGGTCGACGCCGAACGTCGTCGCGTTGGCGCTCACCAGTTGATCGATTTGCGCGGGCGGGACCATCGCCGGAGCGTTCGAAGCCGCATCGGCGCTAAAGGCCGAGTTCGCCGGATCGAGCGGGGCGTCGCCCTGGCCGTCGATCGCAGCCTGCACCATCGCCGCGAACGACGGGCTATTCGGATTGAGTAACGGCAAACCGTCGATACCGGTACCGCCGGCCATCGGCATGGCCGCGGGCGTACCGGTAATTTGGGCGATGCGCGCGGCGACCGCGGCTAAATCAGTCGAGATATCCATGGGCTTCTCCCAGAGTATCGGCAATCTGCCCGAGTGCCGCTAGTGTTGCGGCCGCCGGCGACGGCTCGCTTCCTTGCTGCAGGAACCGCTGCAGCGCGGGCTCTGCCTTCAGAGCGTGGCTTAAGCCCTCGGCGTGACAGGGGATGCCCAGGGAGCGGGCTTCGCGCGTGCGCTCGAGCGATTCGAGCGCCGCGCGGACGGCGCTAGCCGCATGACGGTGCGACGGCGCGGCGGCATGGTGCATCGTTCTGCTCACGCTTTGCAGCACGTCGATGGCCGGGTAGCGGCCGGCGGCGGCAAGCTCGCCGCTGAGCGCAATGTGGCCGTCCAGCAGCGAGCGGGCCGCTTCGCTGATCGGGTCGCGGTCGTCGCCGTCGTTGAGCACCGTGGCCAGGAGCGTCGTCGAACCGCCATAGGCCGGCCCAAATCGTTCCAGCAGCAGCGCCAAGCGTCCGATCACGCTCGGCGGGAAACCGGCGCGCCCAACGCTTTCGCCGGACGCGACGGCGAGTTCGCGAGCCGCGCCCGCATAGCGCGCAAGGCTATCCATGAGCACCAGCACGTCGAGTCCGCGCGCGCGCAAGGCGCCGGCTTGCGCCACCGCCACATCCGCCGCGCGCATTCGCTCCGCGGGCGGGCGATCGCCCGTAGCGCAGACGATCGTGGTACGCGCGTCGATGCGTTGGAGCCACTGCTGCGCCTCGCGTCCGCGTTCGCCGATCAACGCGACGACGACCGCATCGCACGAGACGCCGCGCGCAATGGTTTCCAGCAACGTGCTCTTGCCGATCCCGGGCGCACCGAAGATGCCGACGCGGGCGCCGCGGCCGATCGTCAGCAGCGCATCGATCGCACGAACACCCGTCCAGAGCGGTTGCGTAACCGTGACGCGTTCGTCGGGAAGCGGAGGCAGCGCATCGAGTGCGATCGGCGGCCCTTCGAGCGGAGCCTTGGCGTCCAAGGGGCGCAGGCGCGCGTCGACGGCGCGGCCGAGCGCGCACGTCCCAAGGGGCGCTCGCAGGGCGGCGCGGCTCAGGTACGCGCCCGTGCCGGCGCTCAAACCCGCGCAATCGCCGTGCAACGCCGCGCTTGCGGTTCCCTCGGCGTCGAGCGCGTAGATCGTCGCCATCGTCGGATCGGGTAACGTCGCGATCGTGACCGTGGCTCCGAGCGCGGCGCGGGGTATTGCAAGTTCGACGAATTGCCCGCGCGCGCGCACGACGGTACCGCGCGCGATCACGTGGTCCCGCAAGCGTCGAGGAGCGCCTCGAAGCGCGCTCCGAGCGAAGCGTCGATGCTACCGTGACGGACGTCGATCGTCACGTCGCCGCGCCGCAGCTCCGCATCGGCAACGGTTGGGAGCTCGCAGGCGTGGAGGCCTTCGAGATCGTCGGGGTGCGCGCGGACGCGCAGCGGAAAGTCGCGGCGCAGTTCGGCCAGCGCGTCTTCAACGATCGCGGCGAGCTCGACCGGAGCTAGGCGCAATTCGCGTCCGAGAATCGTGGCGCCGAGATCGCGCATAAACGTCTCGCTCCTCGCCGCGCACGCATCCTCGAGTGCGGCCCGCATCCGCTTTATCTGTGCGACGAACGCGCCGAACGCTGCAGCGGCGGCCGCATCGTCCGCCGCGGTGCTATACTCCGCCAGCGCGGCTTCGGGCAGTGCAGCTTCCGGCGAGCTATCACAGGGTGACGGATCGGGGCGCAGGTAGGTTGCCAAGGGAACGAATGCGTCAGGCATGGCGCGAGAGCACCTCCTGCGCGTCCGGGAACAACGGCGAATGCGGGCGCTGCATCCGTCGCACGATCGCATCGCGCTCGTGTTGCGGGTAGAGTTCGAGTACGGCGGCGGCCGTTGCGGCCGGCAGCGCGCTGATAATCGCGGCCGCGGCGTGCGGCGGTTCGTTCGCGAGCGCGCCGCGCACGCCGGCCGGCGTATACCCGGCGACCGCTTGCGAGCGACGCGCGATCGTGGCGCGCTCGAAGGCGGCGGCAAGAGCGCCCACCATCGGCCGGGCGGCGATCCGCGCGACCACGACGCCGGCAAACGCCAAGGCCAAGGCGGGAAGCAACGGTACGATCGCGCCGTAGAGCAGCCACCAGACGTCGTGCACCGGCGTCGGATCGCGTTGAAAATCAACCGCTTGAACCGTCAGACGATCGCCGCGCCCCGCATCGAAGCCGACGGTCGCGGCAGCAAGCTCGCGAATGTTCGCGAGATCGATCGCACGCGCGCGATCGACGAACACGGCCGTCGTGGTGCGGGCTAACCGGCCGGGCGCGCCGCTCGAGGTGGTTTCCTCCGTATCGCTTCCGCGATCGCTCTGCGATGCGCGCTTGAAATAGCGCTTACCGCCCTGCACGTACGACTCTTCGGTTCCGGTTGAAGCGATCGGCGCGCCCGCGATCACCGCACGCCGCACGCGATGCCGTTCGATCGAGAGCGGATCGGTCTCGGTGTGCACGCGAACGATACTGGCACCGGCGCCGAATGCGGCATCCAGCGCGGATTGTAGCGCCGCCTGCAGCGCTCCCGCATCGCTTTGCTCCGCATTCGCGTCGAGGGCGATCCCGCGGTCGTCGAGCAACGTCACGCGGGCCGGCGTTAATCCCGCGACGCTCGCGGCAACGAACGCGCGAATGCCGGTTACGGCCTGCGGAGCGAGCATCGCTCCGGGATGCATCCGCAATCGCACGCTCGCCGTTGCTTGGGTGGTGTTCTGGTCGGCGAATTCGCTTGCGTGCGCCGGCGCAATGATCACGCGCGCGTCGTCGATTCCGCGGATGCCGCGCAGGCTCCGTGCGATATCGCCGGCCAGCCCGTCGCGCGCTTGCGCGTCGATCACCGATTGCGGCGTCAGCATGCCGATGGCCGCGAGGGTCTCGCTGGACGAGGACAGGTGCGCGTGCGGAACGCCTGCCAGCGAGAGCTGCAGCAGCAACCGGCTGCGCGCGCCGGCGGCGATCGTCACGTTGTCGGCGGTCGGCGTAAACGCGACGTTCCAAGAAGCGAGCCGGTCTTCAACCTCGCGCAGTTGCTCGGCGTACAGCGGCGTTGCGAAGAGCGCGACGCGCGGAGCGTGGGCGAAGACGCCCGCTACGATTGCCGCGCACGATAGCGTGGCGGCCGCAACGCCGCCGCTCCACCGCAATCCGCGCGGTAACAGCTTCCACCAAGCCAGGAGCGCCTCAACGTAGGCCACGCTACACCTGCATGTTGAGGATGCTCTGGAGCGCCTGCGCGCTTCGCTGCGCCGCCGCCGTCGCGATCGACAACGCAACGTCGGCGCGCGCTCGCGCGATCACCGCATCTTGCAGCGAACCGGTATGCGTGGCAAAGCGATCTTCGGCGCCTTCCGCCGATCGCAGGGTCTCGCCGATCGCGTCCAGCGCCCGCGCGAACAGCGACGGCTTCGCATCGTGCGAGCGTTGGAGGGGGACGGCGATGTCGGGGACGAGCGGCTCGACGGTCATAGACGGCCTGCGTCGATCGTTCGCTGCGCGAGGGTCTTCGCAAGATCGAACAGCGATGCATCGGCCTCGTACGAGCGCGACGCATTCATGGCGGAGATCATTTCGGTGAGAATATCGACGTTGCGGCCGCGCTCCACACGCGTACCCGCAAAGTGCGCGAGTGCCGTACCGTCGCGTTCGATCACGGTAAATTCCGGAATCATGCGGGCGTACGATCCGTTTGGACCGGCGGCCTCCGCGGCCGCGACGTTGCGCGCCGCAACGTCCAGCGCCGCGCGCTGCGCGTCCATTCCGGCAGCCGCCGATGCAAAGAGATCGCTCATGGTTTGGCCACCGCTTTGAGTTCCGCCAGGCGAGCATGGATCGTCGCAAGCAACGCTTCTTGGAACACGGCGGCTTGCGCCGCGCTCGCCATCGCGGCATCGGTGGAGCGGCCCGCATGGCCGGCGTTCGCCCGCGCGACGTCGTTTTCGGCATCGCGGAGCCGCATGCGCGCTTCAACCAAAGCGCCGGAGACGGGAGCGCTCGCATTCATCATGCGCTTACGCTAACCCGGCGATGCGTCCACGGCGTTATCGCAACGTGAACGAATCGTGAACGCGCTTACACCAGCGTGCTAAAGGCCAAGCGCAAGCGAGACGCGCCGACGAAGACTGCGGAGCTGCCCCGGCGTGATGCACGAAGACGTCGCTTGAACGCGCCGCATCGAAACGGTCGTGACGTGGTGCCCGAGCGCCCACGACGTTCCTTCACCGCCGTTCTGGGGCGTCGGTTCGATTCGCTCGGCAAAGGCCGGATACGCCAATCCTTCGTCCCGCGTCAGCGGGACAACGAGTATGTTGGGGTAGCCGTCGGGGAAGAGGTCCTCGCCCTCGACGACGATGGCGGGACGAATCTTGCTCGGCTCCTGAGGCACCGCCCCGGTACGCCAGTCGACCAGTACGATCGCCCCAGCCTCGGGGCGACTCATGGGAGATCGCTCGCCGGCGTTCCGTATTCGTCGATTTCTTGCCGCGCCTGGGGATGGGCAGCCATGTATGCAGTCACGCGTTCCCCTTCTGCGCGGATGGCTGCCCGAGCCAAGTGGCGGGCCTCAGCCTCAGCGAGGTCGCGGATGAATGCGCTCAGCCCGATGCTCCTGCGGCGGGCCTCGGCCTCCAGAATTTTGCGGTCGTGGTCATCCAGCCGAATTGTCAACGTAGCGCCCATAAACCGACGGTAACACGCTGACGTGTCACGGTCAAGTAACACAGCCAGGGCCGCCCGGTACGAGGCGTTACCGCAGGGGCAGACCGCGGTTGTCGAGGGGGATGCCGAGGATGAGGCGCGTGACCTCGTTGTAGTTGGCGACGCCGGCGGCGATGTGGTTGCTTTTGAGGTACACGTTATACGTGCGCCAGCTCAAGCGCGCGAGCGAGAGATTGATGCGTCGCGCGTTGCGGGCGCGCAGCGCGGCGAAATCGCTCCATACCAGCGGGACGAACGTGGATTTGGCATAGTGCGGTTGCGGCGGCAGATAGAGAAAGAGTTCGAGCCAGCCGGAGTATTGCACCGCCGGGTCTCGCGCGCGCAGGCACGTGAGTATGGCCAGATAGTTCGCCTCGTCCTCGCGCGCGTATGCGGCAACGTGCGACCACTCATGCGCGAGCGCGAACGGCCGTTCGAACCAAAGCAAGTCGGACGCGATCTGCACGTTGAGCGTAAAGGGATTGATGAATCCGCTGGTCCCGGTCGCGTTCATGAACGGATCGGCAATGGTCGGCTTCGGCCAGCTCACGTGCGGGTTCCAGCGGTCGCCCGCGCGGCGAACCAACGGCAGCCAAGCCGTCCGCAGATCGGCGATATCGAGCGGCTCGCGGCTTCGCGCATGCGCCGCCGGAGCCAAGGCGTTCATCTCCGCGATCGCATGCGCGCGCAGGCGATCGACCGCCTCGGTATCGACGCGCGCGGCGTTAAATGCCAGCCGCGATTCCATCGGCGCGCGATCGTAGTTCCAGCCCCATGCCGCTTCGAACCACAGCGCATACGCGCCGGCGATCGCGACGATCTCCACCAACGCGACGGCAGCGCGCTGCCAACGTGGTTTGCGATGCCGCCGTACGGCGATGCCGATGCGCCAACACACGAGCGCGATGCCGAGTAGGCCCGCAACGTCGCCGAGCGACCACGGCACCGGCCCGGAGACCGCCTGCGCGACGTGCTGCCACGCGGCATAGCCGCCGTTCGCATAGGCGCTCTCCACCCAGTCCGCCGAGGGATGCCACAGCAGCGCGAAGGCCCCCGCCGCAATACCCAGCACGCGCCACCACAAACGAAAAGAGCCGCCCATACGGACAGCTCCATTCGACACAGGGTTCGGAATTAACGTTTTGAGAACTGGAAGCGTTTGCGGGCGCGTTTGCGGCCGTACTTCTTCGATTCTTTTTCGCGCGGATCGCGGGTGAGGAAGCCTTCTTTACGCAGCGTCGCTTTGAACGCTTCATCGATTTCGAGCAAGGCGCGAGCGATGCCGTGGCGCACGGCACCGGCTTGGCCCGTCACGCCGCCGCCCTGCGCCTTGACGCTCACGTCGAAGCGCGCGGTCGTCTGCGTCGCTTCGAGCGGCTGGCGGACGATCTGCTGCAAATGCGGGCGCGGGAAGTAGTCGTCGATCGACTTTTTGTTGATCGTGATGACGCCCTGCCCGAGCGTGAGTTCCACGCGGGCGATGGCACGCTTACGACGACCGGTGGCTTGAATGGCTTCGCTCAAAACTGACTCCTAGAACAGCGGTTGCGGCTTTTGCGGTTCGTGCGTGTGCTGCTCGCCCACGAAGACGCGCAGACGATTGAGATGCACGTCGCGCATACGATTGGTCGGGAGCATGCCGCGCACGGCCATTTCGATGAGGCGCTCGGGATGCTTGTCGTGAATCTCGCGAGCCGTCTTGGTCCGAAGGCCGCCCGGATATCCGCTATGGCGATAGTACACCTTCTGGTCCCACTTGTTGCCGCCCAGTTCGATCTTCTCCGCATTGATCACGACCACGTGATCGCCGTCGTCAATGTGGGGCGTCCAGGTCGGCTTATGCTTGCCCGAGAGTGCGCGCGCAATTCGTACCGCGAGCGTGCCTAGGCGCAGCCCGGCCGCATCGACGATGTACCAATCGTGCTTCGTATCGACAGTCTTCTGTTGGTAAGTACGCATCTCGAAGGTCCTTATTCCGTGGTAAAACCAGAAGTACGCCAGGGGCCGGAGCCCGTGACAACCCCCGAATCTTATCGGCAAACGGTCCCTGGCGTCAAGGGACGAAGGCGGAGTTTTGGGGA
>Ga0207416_1001836_pt1 | contig 25617 bp, 33 predicted proteins | sample PaiPotPPM11metaG_FD_184107 | JGI IMG/M metagenome (GOLD analysis project Ga0207416, IMG submission 184107) | Iron sulfur acid spring bacterial and archeal communities from Banff, Canada, to study Microbial Dark Matter (Phase II) - Paint Pots PPM... ... | reverse complement strand
CGTTTGGCGAGCGGGCGAATCGTGCAATTCGCTTGCGCCAGGGTGCTAATCACGCCGGCTGGCATGTCGCGCAGTACGTCGGCGATTATGTCGAGATCCGTGGCGGATGCTGCCGGAATCAGTGCGGAAATCTTTGCGTCCATCGTGGGCTCCCTATCGGCGGTGAAGTTGGGAGCCGGAAAAGCACGTGGACGATTGAGGTGCAAGGACGCTTTAGCGCCTCGAAAGAGGTTGCCTTGCGCGTCGAGCGGATGACGTGCTAGGGGACTATGTTACTCACCCGCCGTGGGGGCCGACATGGACGGGATGCTCGCGCACATTTCGCATCGACCATCGAGACCGATCTGCACGCCGATCTCCAGGCACGACCGACATTCGCCGAGGTGCATTAATTCGTGCCTCGCTTTTTCGCCCGATACGCCCGCATCACGCGAGCCGCTGCGGCCGCAGAACATTCTTCGCACGTCTTTTTGCCACGACGGCGTGGGCGGCTCACGCAGATGTTGCACAAGCCTCGGCGGAAAGCCGTGGCACGGCAGCGAGCAACACGCTCGGAATTCGTCATGATTCTACACCCTCGGCGAGGATGGTTCGGATCGCAGCTTTTGTCGATCCCTCTTTGGCTTGCAGATGAGGAGCTAGTGTGCTGGCGATCTTAGCGATGGGCCAACCGGCCTTGCGCGCCGCAATGATATCTCTCGCCAGCGGCCGCAGCACCTCGATTGCGCTGATCCGCTTTTTTGATCGAGGTGCATCTTCGCTCAGCAGCGCTCGCAGCGCGGCCGCAGCATAACGCCTCCGCTGGGCGACACGGATATTGCGATTACTCTTCGTCATCGGAATACGCCGCCGCGTCACCAGAACCGGAATACTCGATATTTTCGCCATCGGCACCGGATGTGGAGTAGGTTTCCGTCAACCCACAAATATCGCAGCGCTTGACGTGGACCATCCCGCCATTGTGCGAGTACTCAGAGACTTCGCGGTAGGTGTGACCGGCGAGCGAGGAACATTCCGGCTCTTCGGGGTGGAAGACGACCTGTTCGCAATCCGCTACCTTTTTGTCCTCATTGCCTTCATCATCAAGCCCTACGATGCGCACATCCATACGGAATGTCGTGACGCGATCCCAAGCGTCATAATCGAACGGGTTTACGAGCTTCTTCGCTGCTTTGAGCGCCGCGAGCGCATCCTCCGCCTCGACGTTACCGAGAAACTCATATTCGTCGTACGCAGCATATTCACGAATTGCTTTTTTTGCAGCGTTATCGCGACCGACGAGCCTTTCTTGTGAGTCGTACATTTTTTTGCTCCTTCTTGTGTCGTGCTTTCTGTAATTATTATCTCATCGATCTATGCGCACTTTCAAGTGATCACGAATCTTTTTCTGTAACGAGTTAGATCGATGAAACACTCCCACAGCCGAATAAAAACACGTCTTTTTACCACAACGGTGTTTTCGCGATACGCAGATCCCGCACAGGCCACGACGATACGCTGTGGCCCGACATTTTGCAACGCGCATGGCGTTGGGCTTACCCTTGCGTTTCATCACCCGCCGCATGCTACGCGACCCTCGCGGCGAGAATTTCGCGGGCGGAACGGGGAACATAGAGGCCCTTAACGTGGACGCAGAGCGTCGGGTCGTCGAACTCGACTTCGAGGCCGGCGGCACGAAGCAGCATGACCGCAAAATTCGTGTCGCCATTATGAGAATAATAGCCGCAGCCTTCCCACACATCCTTATCATCGGCAAACAACGAATTTTGCCCCGCCCGATTTCGGTACGCCGGCATCGCATCGCGTGCATAAATCCCGGCAATCCATCCGCGACGGCACAGTTCTTTCATCACGACGCGCACGCGGGCCCCACTGCGCTTGATGCGCCGCGCCTTGATTTCGGCCTTAACAGCTGCGATAGCACCAGCTTCCATCTTCGAGCGGTACTGTGCGGCAAGTTCGGCTTCGAGGCGGGCGGTTTTAGCCTTTGAAAATCGCATTTTGTTGCTCCCTAGTGTCTGCTTTCGTTCGTTGCTTTCTGTAACACTATCATCTCATCGATCTATACCACATTTCAAGTGATCACGACTCTTTTTCTGTAACGCTTATGATCGATGAACAACTCGCGCAACCGAATAAAGCCACCGCCCCCTTCGCCAAAAAAAAGCAGCGCCGACGAATCAACGCCGACGCTGGAACCTTCGGATGCGCGGTGCGACCAACAGATCGTAAATCAGCCGCTCGAAAATATAGCGCAACATGGTGCCGGAGAGGCCGCCGGTTAGGCGGCCACCTCCTTGCGGACGACGCGCTCGATTTTGCGAGCAATAACTTCGACGGTACGTTTGCCATCGAGTTCGCCGAGCCGGACGCTGCCGGTGACTTTGACGAAATCGCCTTTGGCGATCTCGGGGAGTTCTCCGAACTGCACGACCCGGAAGAAGTCCGTGGCGCTATCGCCTTTGGTGCTGCGGTCCGATGCGACGGTCGCGACGAGGTAGCTTTTGCCGCTCTCTGCGGTCTTGATTTCGGCACGGACGACGTTGCCGTGGATGGTGATAGTGTTCATGTTTTTGATTCCTCTGCGGCCGTGCCGCTGCGTGATTTGTGCAGCACGACAACGCGCAACAAAGAACGAAATGACAAGGACGCGAAGCGATATATTTTGCCTTGTCATTTCGGGCGGGCGCGTAACGTAAGCGGAGCAATCACGTCATGCGGCATCGGTGCGGATGACGAAACGAACGCCGAACATCATCGGAAATGGTTGATGCCGAAAGAAAAACGAACGGGTAAGGGGCGCTGACGCGGAAACATCTTACGCGCATACCCTCTGCAACGAGAGGATATTAGTCTTCGGTTGCGTCGACGATGAGCGTCTCGAAGTCCAGTCGGCCGAGTGCGCGTTCGACGATCTTGGCCGAATCAAGGCATCACGAAGCCGTTGTTGCCGTCCACCTCGGCGAAGACTTGATGTAGTGGCTTGTCGTCCTCATGCATCATGCAGCACCAGCCTCGCGGATTATGGCTTCCAGGTCGCGCTTCACGGCTAGTAGTTCGCGTGCGCTCGTGTTCGGGTTCACGCGGCGCAGTTGCTCGATCGCGTCGTCGAGCCCTTCGAGTTCGTCCTTACGTTCGGCAGCAGGCATCGAACGATACTGATCGACAAGATATTCCCGCAGCTCGTCACTCACGCCACACCTTCGATTCCAAGCAAGGCGACTTGCTCGTCGTATAGATATCCGTACGTACGCATGCAAACCGGACCGATGCCCTCGGCTTGTGATTTCGGATCTGTCAAAATCTTCGCACACGCGAGGCATTGCCCGGCCTCGATAGATATTTTCCGCGCCTCATCGAGTGGGAGACGGTGCTCCGGCCGAAGCGCCACCAGCAGATCCTGAGACGTGTAGTAGCGGAAGCTCCAGCGGTATCGTCCCGTGCGAGCGCTGATTTCCCAGGTCTCGGCGTACGTATGGGTGCGGAGTTCGTTCATCCGGACGCGGATCGGTTCGCCGGATTCTGGATGACGGTAGATGCCGGGGTGAAGCATCACGCAACCTCCTTTTTTCGTGAGTTGGCGATCTGCTCCGCACGTCGACAGGTCCTGCAGACCCATACATCCGCCCGTGCGTGACGACTACCCGGAAGGCGTTCGGTGCGCCGGCAATATTGCCGCGTGCATCGGTACTCATGCCGTTCTGTCGATGCCGCCAGCACCTCACGGGCAGAAGCACCAAGCGCATCCGCGAACCGACGGAGAGCATCCGCATCACCGGAATCACGGGCGGCGGCCAAGATGTATCGGCAATACGCGTCTAATGCGGGTACCCGCATTAGACCGAAGCACTCCTCATGCGTCGGAACCCTCAGCCTATCGACCTTACACAAAGCCGACCGCAGCGCCTGGGCAACTTCGTCATCGCGTATTTTGATGTCGACCCATGTGCGCTTGCGCGGTCCCTTAACGATCTGTACGGTAGTTTTCACGCCGCGACCTCCGTCATCGTCGTCGCGGTCTCCCTGCGCTTTTTCCCGCCGATTTTTTCGCGCATCGAAGCGTATGCGCCAAGCGCTGCGCGCCGCTCGCGATCAGAATACATCGTTTTTGCCGGGCGACCAACAATGGAGATATTTTCGCCGAGCGAAGCCTCTGCGTGGAGCGCATCATATTTTTGGATCGCCCAACGGATTACGCGTTGCGGAGTCGCTCCATCACCGAGCCGCTTCGGCGAACATTCCGACGGCATCAGCCACGAATACTGGACGCAGCGGCTCGACCACACCAAACGATAGCGTTTTTCGATCTCGATACCATATTTTGTTTTTTCCGCGACGCGCCGCTGGATGACCGCGACACCAGCGGCCTGATTGTACCCGTACACGTCGTAGTTTACGGCGGTCCAATAGCCACGCCGTTCATCGGTTGTTTCGATCCCAGAATCTTCGCGCAGAGCGACGTATTCCGTGAAGAGTTTCGCGATGTTCGCGGGTAGCGCGCTCGTTATTTCCCCATATTCGCCACGCCGAAAGTTTTGTGCGCTCATGATTTTACCCCTTGACGATGCTCGCGGCATTGCGCCGCTGCAGTGATGTGCTGCTCGCGAACCTGAGCGCGCTGATCGTCAATGTGTAGGAGCCTAGACCGCCAGGGCAATGCGCCCTCTATTTTCGGCTTTGCGGTTCGCCCGGCAGCACCGGGCTACTCCAAAAGTATACCATGAGAGACGGGCGACTGTCTCTCATGGTATGTAAAGGTTTTGATCCGATGGTGAGTGCGTCTACAATCGATGATATGGTAAGCGTATGCAATGCACGTATTGCGCCAAGGACATCGCGCCGATCCGAGTCGCGAATGCAAGGGAACGCGGGAAGCGCGCACGGTACTGCTCCGATGCGTGCGTCGTTGCGGCCGCGAGCGACCGGTATTATCACCGCAATCGCGATGCGGTGATTCGGCGACAGGTCGCGTCGCGACGGGCTCGCAACGACGCTGCGAATTCATAGGGCGCGCCAGACGCCGCCCTTCGCCGAAACTTCGTCCATAGAGTTTTCGTTGAAGGGGCCGGCTATCGCCGGGATGTCCCGTTCTGTCGTTTCGCGGGCACTTATCCGGTCATGCTCGATTTCGATCTAGAAACGATCTATCCGATGCTTTCGTCCGACGAGGGGCCGCCGTTCGGACGCGACGTTGGGATCACGACAGATGGCTGGTGCGACCGCGCAATAACTCTGATCTACACGATGGTCCGTTGGAACTAATTTGCCCGTCGGCCAAGGCACGAGACTGAACCGCACGAACCGGCCTTTTCAATGACCAGAAAAATCGCTTCTGCGAAAACGCGATACTGCCTGGAGACCCTGCGCAGCCATACACGCGACATCCGCTTGACGTGCGCCGAGATGGTTCGCCAGCGCATGCCGGTCTACGACGATGCCCTCAAATGCTTCGAGAACTACTTCCGCTCGCTAGAAGCCAAACATGATCTCGATCACAACATCCGGGCGGTGCTCGCCACCAAGTTTTTCAATCATTGGTACTCAACGTTGCTCCTATGTGAAGCGGGGTTAATGGTTGACGCGCTCGGTTGTGAACGAAGCGCTTTGGAGACGATGGCGTACCATTGGCTGATACGCTTAGAGCCTTCCGAGGTTGATCCGTATCACGAAGGCCGTGTTCTAAAGCCTGTGGAGGTTCGAAAACGTCTCGAGAAGGCCGGCGCGAACGTGGATTTCTTGCGAGCCAGTTATGCGTTCGACAGCGGCATGACGCACGTGGGACGAGAAGACGAGAATCAGAACCGTTCCACGTTAGGTGGGAGTCCGTTAAGGATGGCACCTTGCTGCTCGGCGGCCGCTTCGAGAAGCGCGTCGCGGAGCACTGGTTCGATTTTCTTCCGATACTTCTTCGATTGTTTGAGGAACCGATGATGGCTTCGAAAAACGACGCTTCTGAAGGCGAGGTCTCGTCCTAATGCCGTCCCTCAATCTTCTTGAAGATGATCTCGCAAGCGCATCCTACGAAGAAGTGCTTTCTGCATTGCAGGGTTTTCGCGACGAGTCGGAGCGCGTCGAATTCAAGCGCGAGATGCCCGACCGATCAAAGCTCGTGCAAACGGCTTGCGCCTTTGCAAACGCCTACGGCGGCATCATTGCGGTCGGGATCGAAGATGCAGATAAAGGCCTCACCATGGCCGAGCCTCCTCCCGATATCTCAAACCGCGCGCAGACTGCCGTCCTTAGCCGGATCCTTTCGCGCACATATCCTTCCGTACGCTGCCAATCGTTCAGCTTCACCGACGGCAAACACGCGATCATGCTCATCCGCGTACCTCGCACGACCATTGGGCCGCACGAATATCTCGGGAACGACGGTAAGCGACTTCCGGTGCGCCGCGACAAAAGCATCGACGATCTGCATCTTGTTGAAATTGAAGCGCTGCAACAGCGTCGCGACAATTCTTCCTTGCGTGAGTCGCCGCTGGGCGCTCACCATCCGTTGGTCAACCTACAGCCGCCAGTGACAAAGCGGAACACGAATAATGCCCAGCTTTCATTCGTCGGCGCGGCGATCTATCCACAGGAGTTTCTACCGACGACCAAGACGCTGTATGAAGACGACGAGACCGCTATCCAGGAGGCCGTGTTGAAGTGCGCCGGCCTCGACGGCCTAATGGGCAAGACGATGCGCGACGGTCTCTTGTTCTCTACTGGCAGCAACGCTGAGGCGGATGCAAAGAGTCAGCGCGACCTCTACATTCAATCCGATGGAGAAATTGCGCTACGCATGGAGTACACCGCCGACCACGACATCTATCAACTCTCGCGGCTCTTCGCGAACGTTCTCGTGCTTGCGTCTGGCATCTACAGCCATCTCGGTTTGGTTCCTCGAATTTCAGGAGTACTTAAAATCGAGATCAACGAACCGGCGCCGCAGTTCCTTCCGAGGAATTGGCGAGAGCGGTTCGATTTCGACCTGGCTCACGACGACATCGTCGAAGTCGCCGGTACGATCTTCACGCTCGTCATGCGCGGATCGGGAAGGCCGAGCCACCGTAACGAGATGCGCGACCACTTCCAAGGGGTCTGGGGTCGCGAGTACCAGGGAAAGGGTGTTGCCGAACCACGCACCCTATGGCCCTAATCCCCCAGGGGATAGTGTGGATAACCTGTTCCGGACCAGGCCCTCGCGATCGCACGGCTAACTTGCCCTCTCAATGCCGGTCCTAGAGTGGTTGACGAAGGGCGAGGACCTTAAGACTGCCCTTCTCGTGCCTTACCGCGTCCTGAAACCCGAGCCGACCCTCGGCTATGGAAATCCGGACGCGCCCAATATGCTCATCCAAGGCGACAATCTCGAAGCCTTAGTGTCGCTGCGGCCGTCCTACGCGGGCTCCGTCAAGTGCGTCTTCATAGATCCACCCTACAACACGCGGAGCGCCTTCGAGCAGTATGATGACAACCTCGAACATACGAAGTGGCTCGCTCTCATGTACCCTCGTCTGGAAATGCTGCGCAATCTTATTGCGCGCGACGGAAGCATCTGGGTGTCCATCGACGACAACGAGGCGCACTACCTCAAGGTGGTCATGGATGAGGTCTTCGGACGTTCGAATTTCGTCGCGAACGTACTATGGCAAAAACGAACGTCGCCGGACGCTCGCGTCGCTCTTGGCGCGGCGCACGATCACATTCTCGTGTACGCGCGCGACATTCGCGAACTGCGCCTGAGCAAAGTCCAGCGCGACGAGAACCCGACCGGCTTTTCAAATCCCGACAACGACCCGCGCGGACCCTGGGCCTCCACGGATTTCACCGCCCAAGGGTGGCGGCCGAATCAGATGTACCAAATCACGACGCCGGGCGGTAAAGTCTACGACCCGCCCGCCGGCCGCTGCTGGGCAAACATCGAGCCTGCGTTCAAATCACTGCTTGCCGACAACCGGATGTGGTTCGGAAAGAACGGCACGTCGCGACCACGCGTCAAGCACTTCCTATCGGAGTCGGAAGGCATCACCACGTGGACATGGTGGACCAACAAGGAAGTCGGCCACAACCAGGAAGCGAAAATCGAAAGCAAAGAGCTGTTCGGGGCCGGCAACGCCTTCGATACACCGAAGCCGGAACGTTTACTGCGTCGGATCATCGAACTTGCTACCGAACCCGGCGATCTCGTCCTCGACAGTTTTCTCGGCTCCGGAACGACGGCCGCCGTCGCGCACAAGATGGGGCGACGCTACATCGGCATCGAGAACGGTGAACACGCTGAGACCTACTGTGCGCTGCGTTTGCGAAAGGTCATCGATGGTGAGCAAGGCGGCATTTCTGAAGCGGTTTCGTGGAAAGGCGGCGGAGGTTTCGCGTTTTCCCGCCTAGGCGACGCGGTCTTCGACGAGTACGGTCAGATAAATCCGAGCGTCACCTTCGATCAACTCGCCGCCCACGTCTGGTTCACTGAAACGAAAGCCCCTCTTATGACGCAGCCAAAGAGTCCTCTTCTCGGCACTCATGAAGGCGTTGCGTATTACCTGCTCTACAACGGGATTCTTGGCGACCGCCGACCGGACGGCGGAAACGTTCTCACGCGGCCAATTCTCGCGGATCTCGAAAAGCACGACGGCCCCAAAGTCATCTATGGTGAGAGCACTCGTCTTTCCAGCGACAAGTTACGATCACTCAACATCGTATTCAAGCAAACTCCTTACGATCTAAAGGTGCGGTAGTGTCATTTACGCTGAAGGACTATCAAAAGGACTCGCTCGACGCGCTGCGTGAGTATCTTGACGCGGCCCGCGTTTATGGGCCAAAAGACGCGTTCGTTCGCGCACGCAGCGAGGATGCACCGCCAGGATATCAGGCGCTCTATCGGGAGGTTGAGGGACTCAAAGGCGTACCATATGTCTGCATGCGAGTTCCGACGGGCGGCGGCAAAACTCTCCTCGCCGCATATTCTATTCCGATTGTCGGTGAAACGTATCTTGATCAAGAGTTTCCGACGACTCTTTGGTTTGTCCCAACGAAGACCGTTGCGGAACAGACCATCGATGCGATGAAAGACGAGAATCATCCGTATCGCGTCGCACTGGACGACGCGTTTGGCGGCCGCGTGCGTATCTTTGATACAAGCGAAATCACGCAAATTCGCCCTTCGGATTTAACCGAGTCAGCATGCGTCATTGTGAGCACCCTCGCATCCTTCCGTATAGAGGACACGGACAGCCGACACGTCTACGCGCACAATGAAAACTTCGAGCCATTCTTCCGTTCCATCCCGCCAACTACCCGAAACCTCGAACGTGATGACAAAGGCCGCATCAAATACTCGTTTGCGAATCTACTTCACCTTAAGCGTCCGGTGGTTGTCGTTGACGAGGCCCACAACGCTCGCACGGCCTTATCATTCGCGTCGCTCGCGCGCCTGAATCCTGGATGTATAGTTGAGTTTACCGCAACCCCTGACCGTAGCGAGCGAAGCGGCAGCAACGTACTACACAGCGTTAGCGCCAAAGAGCTTCGGGACGAGTCTATGATCAAGATGCCGATCGTTCTCACGGAACATCGGACGTGGGAAGATGCGGTACACGGTGCCGTGTTCGAACGAGACGCGTTAGCTAAAGTCGCACGAGACGATAACGATGTCGTTCGACCTATCGTTCTTCTTCAGGCGCAGAACAAAGATAAGGATGTAAACGTTGAGCGCCTTCTCGGCCACCTCCAGGAAAACGAAGGGATCTCACGCGAACGAATCGCGGTTGCTACCGGGGACCAGCGAGAGCTCGAGGGCATCGATCTCTTCTCCCCGACCTGCAAGATAGATTACATCATCACGGTCGCCGCGTTACGCGAAGGCTGGGACTGTTCATACGCCTACGTCCTCTGCTCCGTAGCCGATCTTCGTTCTGCTACCGCCGTGGAGCAGTTGCTTGGTCGCGTCCTGCGCATGCCTTTTGCCGAGAAACGGAGTGAACCAGCGCTCAACAAGGCATACGCGCACGTCGTTAGTCTAAGCTTTATCGAGGCCGCACAGTCACTTCAAGATCGCCTCGTTGAAAAGATGGGGTTCGACACCAACGATTTCCTCGATGCAATCGAACCGGGTGATCCCCACCTCTTTGGCGGCGCGCGATTCGACGGTGAGCGCCAGCAGCGCCCCTTTGTCGTAGAACTCCCCGCGCCACCCGATCTCGTATTAACGGGTGGCCCACAAGGGGGGACTGTTACATACGAGCAAACGCAAGGCGGCAAGTATCTCGTCGCGGTCACGGGTCCGTTAACCGAGGCGGTCAAGGCCGCCATTCTTGCCGTTGCGCCACGCACCGAACGCGAGAAGATCGAAGGCACGTTCACGATCTACGAGCAAATGTTTCAGCGGGAAAAGTCGCCGTCGGAGAAAGGCGAACGTATCACGCTCCCGCGTCTCGCCGTACCCGTACAAGGTGCGCTCGAATTCGCGGAACCGCAGCTCTTTCTGGACCATGCGAATTGGAATTTGCTCGACTACCCCGCCGAAATCCCGAACTTTCATTATGACGCGAATACGCAAACGTGGATTTATGATTTCTATGCCGATGGTGACGGCAAGGAGACGCTGAAGTATAAGCTCGCGGATACGCAGGGCGAAGATTTACTCCTACCCGGTGTTAATGTTGGCTGGACGGAGACCGACTTAATTCGATGGCTTGACCGCAAGGTCCGCGATTCTAGCGTGTCGCAGCCGATAATGCTCGAATGGTTGCGTCGCCTCGTCAAGCATCTCATGGATACTCACAGGTATTCCATCGAGACGTTGGTAAAGGCAAAATTTATTCTTGCCCCGGCCATCATAAAGCGCATCTTCTCCTACAAAAAGGAAGCCGAGAAGAACGGTTATCAGGATAGTTTCTTCGGACCACAAGCAGCCCCGGAGACGACGTTCGAGTATGCGTTCACATTCGATCCGGAAGGGTACGCACCGCGCTGGCTATACGAAGGTCGTCACATCTTCACGAAGCACTATTATCCGGTCGTCGGGGAGCTAAAGAGCAGTGGTGAGGAGTTTAACTGCGCGCAAGTCATAGATTCCATGTCGCTGATCGACTATTGGATTCGGAATCTCGACAAACGTGATAACGCGTTTTGGTTACCGCTCGCCGGTCGTCGCTTCTTCCCGGATTTCGTTTGTAAACTCAAGGACGGCCGCCTTCTTGTCGTTGAGTACAAAGGCGAAGTTTATAAGACGAACGATGACTCCGACGAAAAGCGCGCAATCGGCAACATTTGGGCGGATAAGAGCGACGGGAAATGGCTTTTCATCATGGCCGTCAAGGACGACGGCGGTCGCGACTTAGACAAGCAGATCCGCGATTTGATTTCACGATAAAGTAACAGAAGGGAACACCGTGCCGAGACGTTCACGATTCGCCGAGCCTGCCGAGAAGTGGTTGAAGAAACACACTGCGGGTAAGACCGTGTCCACAAAAGAGTTCTGGGAAGGCCTTTCTAAGGAGCACCCGGATTTGACGACGCCGAGCGAAGGCCGGAAGACGCCCAAGGCCACGTGCATGCGCGATCTCCGCAAGGATCCAGCGTTCGAACTCGGCGGCGGCAAGATTTCTCTGAGATAGCGGGCCTCTCTTGGTACGTAGCTATTATGACCAGTTCGGCGAAGCCATTGCCAATTTCGGGTGTGGATACGTTCTCAAGCTGAAGCCGCATCTGCCGGACCTTGGACGACACGAAATAAGCGAAGACGAAGCATTCCTATGCTGGGCGTTCTATCTCGGAATGCTCTCGATGGAATCGATGTTGGCCGTTGTCGCCCTCACGCGAGTGAACGCGGTTCACATGGCTTTTGCCTTGACGAGGCCCCTGTATGAGTATCTGACAAAGCTCGAATACTACGCACGTCATAAAAGCGAAGCCAAAAGGTCGTACGCCTCAATCGCGTCGAGGATGCTTTTTCACGGCAATCACTATGGTAATCTTGCGCCGGAGATCATTGAGGCGATGCGCCCCCATCATGAAGCTTGGACGGACTACGAGCCGCAAGCTTCGTTCAAGAGCATGTTCAAGTTTCGACAGGCTACGGAGGAGCTGTATCCTCAACGCGCGACCAGGCTCATGACTGAGTTCTATGAAATGCCGGGCGATTTCTTGCACGCCGCCAACACGAAGCTCCACGACATCATTGGGCGAGAGAATCTTGCCACGACGGCATATTCTCCGAACAAAACGGTCAGCGATGCGTGCATCCACTTCTTGTGCATTTTGTCCCTACTTCGAGATGAGTTCCCAGAAGTTTACGGAGATGACCCGCATCTCGATAGTGCCGTCATGGATTACGTCGAGTTGGCCGGAGACCATTGCCTCTGGAGAACGGAGCCTGAAGGCTTCGACTGACCGACGTTCGGGTAGCGGCTAAGTCGGTGATACTTCTTCGCTCGCTGCGTCCCGCAGTTTATCTACCTCGGCCTGCAGTTCGGGCGGTAGGTGAATCAACTCGATTTCGAGCCCGGGAGCAAGTCGGCCGTCTATATACCGCATGAACATCGTGTGCCAATCAGGTGTCGTAAGCACGAGGATCCGCCGCGGAGCCTCAATGAGCGAAAGATAATAAAGTTCGGCGACGCAGTTTTGATATTTCGCGGCCGGCCGCTTGCCGCTGGCGGTCTTCGCCGATAGCGATTTGATGGACGCTACAATGGATCTATCTTCCGCCACGGCATCGAATTCATGCGTTCCGACCGTCGTCAAAGCCAGTATTTGTGAGTGGAATCGTACGCCATGCCGACGTTCCAGCTCCAGACGAACATACGGCTCCACGTGGGTTTTATAATAGTTCGTGTTGGCCATGGGTTAGAAACGAATCCGCTTAAACGGTTTGATCGGCAAGAGTCGCTCTCTCATCTTCTTCTCTTCGATCTGCACGGCCGACAGTCCACCGAAGTTTGACTCATTGTACTGCAGGCGACGAACCTCGAGACCGTTTTCTGCGGCTCGCAGCCGTCTGCTTCGCGGGTACGCGGAGCCGCCCAAGAAGACCGCCAGGGCTGCCCAAAAGATCGCCAGCAGCGCTGCGAGCGCAACGTTCGACGTAAATCCCGCGAGCACGCCTGCAACGACGGATACCAGCAGGATGAAGTTTGCGGTCTTACTGAGAGTCGCCGCCGCCAGTCGATAATGGCGTCGTAAGTCGATGTAAAACGCACGCGCAGTCTCGTATGGATCGCCGGGAGATCCGGCAAGAAACGACGCGCCACCAAAGTCGGGCACCTCGCCAAGGTCCGCGTAATCGAGGGCGTCGTTCTGCATGACGACGCCGAACATTGCAAGCAGAACGGCAACGACACTAAAGGCGATCTGAAAAATCGTCGCGGCAAACGGCGCAAGGACCATGAGTGCATCGTTCTCCTAGAGGACGACCGCTTCCGCGAAAAATTATGGCTGCATGGCTTTTTCGACTAGCTGCCTCAGGTCGAGCTTCAACACACGCGCAATCTCGAACAGCGACTTGAGGGTAACGTTTTCCGTCCCTTTCTCAATCTTCGCATAATGCCGGACCGACATGCGAGCTTCATGCGCGACGTGCTCCTGCGATAGTCCCAGGCGCGCCCGTTCCGCGCGAATTACGGTGCCTATCGCGTCGCGGCCTGCTCGTGCGTACTCCAAGTCACCCACCCATGGTGACGACGCCACCCGTGTCAGGCCAGGTTATATATACCCTGACATATATGCCAGGTCGATAAGCGATTGATCTCCAATTACTAGCACAGCTTTCTGCCGCTTCCAAGGAGGCCCGGTTCCGTATGTACCTGCCCCGACGTGCCTTAATCGGCACTGCCACCATTGCTTTTTGTGTCGCGCTGGCCGCATGCGGCGGAGGTGGCGGCGGCGGGGGCACGACTGGCGGGGGGCCAATCCCGAATCCTGGCTCAAGCGCGACCCCGACGCCTGGTTCGACAGCTACACCAACGCCGGGTTCGACGGCCACACCCACTCCGGGAAGCACCGCTACGCCGACTCCCGGTTCGACCCCGACCCCCGCAGCTGAAACCATCACTGGCAAGATCGTGGACGCAGGCACAGGCCTCGGCATCGGTGGCATCACCGTCGCCGCAGCTCCAGGCATCGGATCGGTTCTGCTCGCCGCCATGTCCGGCTCGAGTGCCCCGGTCGGGAACGCCAACGTCGTAACCGCGACGACCGCGAGTGACGGTACCTTCACCATCACGTGTGGAACCGCGCTTCAAATGAGCGGAACGGACTACTGCAAAGCTTCGAACTTCAGCATCTATTTCGCGGCGTACGGCGGCGCATCGTATGGAATGAATTCGTTCCACGGCACGTTCGGCACCGGCGGATGGAATTACGGCACCGGCGGTTCAGGAACGAACGTCGGCACGTTGAAGTTGACGAATCCGAACGCGGAAGAGCAAACGGAACTGGCCCATCTCAACGCGTTCCGTGCGGCACCCGGCCCGGGCAACGAATACGGCAACTCCGGTTCGACGTATCCGCAGTACAGTGCAAACGCGCTCTACGGCAACGCAAACTCGCTGGTCTTCGACGAGAATCTCGTGGAAGTCGCGCACTATTGGGCGGCGGAAATGCACGCCGGCGGCACCTATGGCCATACCTGTGCGACCATCAACAACCCACCTGGATGTGTTGACCCCCTGACGTGGGCACGAACCAATCTCCCCGGCATAAACGCGAGCTTCGGCGATTCGCAAAACGTGGCAGACGGATTCGTCTCGTGGACCGACAACGCAAGCTTCTCCGGCACCGCGACCGGATCAGCGGAAACGGCCTTCGAACTCGAAGGTGGCAACGCGTACGGCGCAGGCGAATGCTCGACGGCGTATGACGCGAAGACGTGCACGTTCTCAGATCCGCCCGGCGGAGCGGCCCATTTTTCCAACATCATGTCCGCATCGAAGTGGGCCGGATTTGGAGAAGTTGAGACGAGCGTCAACACGTTCGACCAAGAGTTCATTTAAAATTTCGGCGGCCGCGTAGCACGGCGAAAGCCGACGCCCACACCCGGCGCGGTCCCGGAAGCAAGAGCCTCGCAATACGCGGGGCTCTTTCGTTTTCTCGGATAGGCCAGAATCGCAAAATTTACGGGGTGCGCGCGATTCTTTTTTGTTTTGTGAGCGCTGATATTCGCGGCGAAAAAAAACGTTTGTGGCGAGCGCAGGAGACGTTCGTTGAAGGGGGCGGGCTTCGCCCGAATTCGTGGCGTGTCAACATCGTTGCGCAGGCGATCACAATGGCCCGCATCCGGGAGCCGAAGGCTACCGCCCCTTCAACGAACGTGCTCCCGAAAAAAGATCTGTCAATCTCCGCCAAACTGTTCCGGATTCGGGGAGGGCCGGTAGGCCCGCCCCCTGCCCACGCGCCAAGATCTCGGTCCCGTATATCGTCTTTGAGGGCGCATCGATCTCGTGCAATCCATCCCCGCACCGCACCATCACCAGGACAGTTAGGACAGTTTTTCAGAAAGTATCTATACATGAGACTTTTCCTAAGGGAAGTTATCAAAAAACTGTCCTAACTGTCCTAACTGTCCTGATTGCCATAGCGGTTAGGTACGTCGGCCGGCCGTAGGCGGAGTCCAACGCGCCAGGCAACACCGCCGGTCTTGGCCGATTCGATGCCGCGGTCGGTGAGCCGCCGGCCGAACATGGTCGCGTTCAGCGGACGACGTTCGCCACGAGCACGAGCCCATTCGGCGTACGACGCGAAGAGGGCGGAGCCGGATTCCCGAGCGTCGTCATCGATATCACAGCATTCGTCAATCCATTGGCCGATAACATCTTGGTCGCTGCGGTATTCGTCCGTTTTTGCTCGCACAACGTCGGGAATCTGCATGCCGTCACGTTGCCAATCGATACACCCTTGTACCGCCCAAGCGAGGATACCGGGCAGTTCGGCTCGCAATTTGTTTGGGAGGTCGCGGTCCATTTCGTCATACGAGATCGTTTCGGCGAACGGGATGAGACAGACGCGCCGCCACATACCCTCGTCGTTGCCTTTAATTTGCGGAGCGTGGTTCGTGGATATCCATAGTTTGCACGTCGGAACGAAATCGAACGCTGACTGATAGAGATTGCGCGTGGTGATCGTGTCGCCCGCCACGATGGCTTTAACGCGAGCTTCATCGAGCGCTCTGCCCTCACCGATCTCCGCCGTTGAGACCATACGAACGCCGGGAAGCCGAGCGATATCAGGCTCCGCCGACCGCCCTCCCATTTGCTTGAGCCACGTTTCTGGCGATGATGCCTGAGCATATTCACCGAGCACCGCGAGTAGCGCTTCGACGAACGTGCTCTTGCCGTTCCGGCCAGATCCGTAGAGCAAAAAGAATAGATGCTCTGTCGTTGCGGCGGTGAGCGTGTATCCGACGGCGCGCTGGAGGAACGGGATGATATCTGGATGCGACCGCATGATTCGCACCAAAAACGCCTTCCATGTTGGTGCGTTAGCGTGCTGGTCGTATTGGATATCAAGCACTTTGGTAATCATGTGTTTTCGGAGTGGCACCAACAGGTTCCCAGTACGCAGATCGATCGTTCCGTTTGCGACATTGAGGAGCCACGTATTCTGATCGTAGTCCTGAATCGATGTAAGGACGCGAGGATCGGTTTGCGCGTATTTGAGCATTTTTTCGATGCGGTCCACATTATCGAATCGATGCGCAAGTTTAAGCATTTTTTCTTGCGCTTCAGGGCTTTCCTCATACGGTATCATCGAGACAATGGTGCGTACACATTCCTTTGCGCGCTCGCGAATGGCGTTGGCTGCATCAATCATCCAACGCCGGCCGTCCCAAAGTGCCCATTGACGGTGCTCGGCTAGATACCGCACGTCGTCTCCGCATGCGGCAAAAAACCACTCTGAAAAACCTCCATCGGTTTGGTTGAGAAGGAAATGTTTTAGGTGTAATGCGACCGCCTGGACCGGCATCGTTCGCTTTGGCCGCGCCGGGGCGAGCCGCGCTTTCAAAGGTGCTTGCGGCGCTGTTGGTGGTGTGCTATTTTGTGTTTGCATTAGAGGTCCAATCTCTGGTGCGCGGCGGGCAACGTAGCAACACGTTGTCCGTCATCTTTTTCGGGATCGGGATCGTAGCGTCGATCTGCCGCGAATGTCAAATCGATCACGCGGCCGCCCCCCTCTTCGCCGATCGTTGTCACATCGAGTCTATATCCGCCGGCACGCACGCCCGCGATTTGCATCGGCGCATCAATATTCACCAACGCCCGACGGATCTGCGCCACATGGACATCTACGCACCTACCCATGGTGGACGCATCGTCGTATCCCCACGCCCGGCGATACAGGTCGTCCCGACCAAGCAGCACGCCCGGAGATGACAACATCGTCCACGCGAGACGTGCATCGATAGTAGTGAGGTAGGTAGATTTTCCGCCGTGTGAAATCGTGCGGCGATCCATGTCGAGCACTACGCCGGCCACGACGAGCTGACGCGGATCGTGATCCGCGCACGTGCATGTGCTACAGTGTTTCATTTTCTGGCTCCTATCTGTGACGATGTTGGAGCCCACGTACGCCGGTTCCGAAAACCTGCTCTTGCGACGTGTTCGACCGTCCTAATTATTTCCGACGTTGTGCATCGGCGCGGTACTAGCAATCTCAATTTAGCATCGATCTGCACCGACATGCAAGTGATCGTTACGATACGTTCTACCGTTCGTATTTTTGCGGGTGAATGATTGCCGCGCCGAAACTCTTGCGCGTATTCGAGCGCCACGATTTCGTCCGACGTAATGTCGAGGTGAGCATCGGTGAACCGAATCGCATACGTGGTCGGAATCCTCATTCCGCACCGGCTTCAACATCGTCGAGAAGCGTGAGCTGTTCTCCGTACTCAGCGTCCAGCGCGGCTTCGCGGTGCGTTCCACGCAGCGTTTCCCGCAGCGCGCGCGCCATACAGAGGCAAGGCACAGTGAATGTCATGCCGCGCCCCCTAGGCCGCCCTCAGTCGCCGCGTCGAGCCACGCCGGATCGACGTCGTCGTCGGCAATGTCGACCTCCTCGAACACCTCGATCACATCTTCAGATGTCGCCGCGATTCCAAGGTTCCAAGCATGGATCTCTTCGACGTATGGCAACGGCTCCGAAGGTTTGTCCGGGAGTTGGCGGTATCGCGACCAACGCGTCGTCGGAACTGCATCTCCGGTTTCGCTCGCGAGCATAACCGAATTAAGGAACTTCGCCGCCTGCGCTTCACTCGTTGCCCAAACGTACGCGCAGATACTGATCGGTTCGCCTAGTTCGATCTTGTAGAGATAGGCCTTCATTACGCCGCCTCCGTTTCCATCGAAACGCTTGGTGCTTCCGCACCCCACGTCGTCCAACCGGGGCGCTGTGCACGTGCAAACAGTTCGAGCTTGCTCGCGGTCGGCCACATGGATTTCACGGTGTCGTAGAAGCACGCGGGTTTTTCGCTGTGCTTGCCGACCGGAGCGTCAAAGATGTTGCGTACGTCGCGTCGTACAGTCGGCACGCCTTTTCCGCGTGTCGCGACGACGACGAACTCGGTATCGATCCGGAAAATCGAACCCATCCCCATTCGACCAGTCTTATGCCAGACGCAGGTCTGCTTATATTCGAATCCCCATTCGCGCACAACGTCATAGGCAAACGGAATTTGCGGTGAAACGGCCCACATGAGCAGCACGCAATCATCTGCAGACTTCGCGCGCACGTCATCCGCGAGCCCGAGGATCGCGTCGTTGCTCGTCGGGTAGTGTCCGGCGGCCGCGCCACTCACGCCGTCGTTGTCATATTCCCACATGGGATCGGCCACGATAATCTGGTAGCGGCCTTCGACCTCCGCCAGCGCTTTTACGCGGTCGAGGATTTCTCGGTCCCGTAAAGGGCGGGAAACGTGATCGTACACGCGACCCACGTCGGTGATTCCCGCTGCGATTTTTTCGCGTATAGCGCCGTCTTTCACCTCGCGCTCGACCGTGATCGCTTCGTCGAGAAGCGATTCTGAGATGCCGAGGTGCTTCGCGATCTCCGCTCTGGAATAGCCCACCAGTGGGGAGTTTTTCGGACGCCTGCCGGGCTTTTTGCCGGCTAGTTCATCGCGATACGCGATGGCAGCTAGCCACGCAATTTGCGATTTTTCGAGTGGGGTTTTCGGGAGCGCGTCGAGCGCGGTCTGCAGCGCGAGCCGCATGTCGTCTAGACCGGCATGGTCTGCCGTGCTATGGTGATTGTGCTGGCTTTCCTTCGCGGGGTTGCCGGTTTCGAGCGCTTCGGCTGCTGTAACGGCCGGGGCGCTATATTTTTGCGGATGCATCCTAGCGAGCACCCCGTGCCTTGCGGTCACCGATAAGGCCGACGCGCTCCAGGTCGGATATCCGATAACGGATCGGTCCCGGCTTCTTACCGGTAGGCGGAAGCCGGCGGAACGGGACAAGCCCCTGTTCTCGCCACGTATAGAGGGTGCGGATGCTTACCCCGAGCACCTCGGCCGCCTCGCGCTCCTTGAACAATTTTTCCATAATACCTATACCTCTCTGCTGCGCAGATCGCGTTTTGCCAGGATTTTGCTGGCACGATCATTCAACCAGGACTTGATATGGGTAAATCAGGGGGTAAGAATACCTACAGCATCTATCCCGGGAATTTTGGCGCGTGGCTAACGGCCATTATGCAAGATTGGGATATTTCGGGCTCTATGCTCGGGCGCGAGATCGCTGCGGTGGACCCACTGGGTAAACGAAAAGAGGGGCTGCAGCGCAAAGCCAGGGGCGGAAGCCCCTACACCACGCAAGTGGGACAATGGATGCGAGCGGAGGCCGTGCCAGGCAAACACGCGGCCTTTCGACTTGGGGCGGCGCTCCTGAGTCTCGGGGTGCGGACCTGCGGCGTGCAGACCGTCGCCCGCGTCGTTGCCGATCATTCATCGTATGAGGTCGAGGGAGAGACCGGTCTCATCGAGGTCATCTTACGCTCGTCGGCCGCCTCGTTCGCCAACATTTCGTTCGGCGACCTCGACTATCTAAGATCGCTCGATGCGGCCTTTCGGACGTATCACGCCGTACCATACGCGGAGCGTCCGTACGTCAAAATCGAGCCCAATCTCATCATTATTTTTGAACTTCTTCACGCGCTTGGTACACGCCGCGAGCGCTAGGTGGCAGCCTGAAACCTTGACACCTGATTTGACACCTAAACTGGTGCTGGATGCTGCCGTTCCTTGCCGGTTGGCACCTCAGGTCACATACGCGAATTTATCCGACTTTTACAGGGTTTTTCCGCTATTTTCCGGCCTGTTCCGGTTGGCTCCAAAAACGGCGCTTTACAATTGATAAGCATGAGGTCCCTGGTTCGAACCCAGGATGGCCCACCATATAACGAAAGCCGCGATGATCATCGCGGCTTTCTGCATTTCGTATTGAATCCCAACGGTGTGAGGAAATCGGGCGGTCCGCGTGGGTGCTACAACAAGAACGGGAAACCGAAGACGGCCTTCACTACGAAGAAAGCCGCCGAAAAGGCCATTCCGAAAACGTCGGTGCGCCTAGCTCCTTACGCGTGCGAGCTCCACGGATGGCACCTAGGGCATCGTATTGCTTGAGTCCCGGCTCGCGTCGGTATACTATGCCGTATGAAGACGACTGCCTCGCGTGTGGTACGAGTCGTTGTTTCGCTGCTCGTGCTCGCAATAATGCTACCGGCGTCCGCAGTGATGCTCTACTAGGAACGTTCGTCGTTCGCCCTACGATTCTGCAACCACTGGATCGGTCACGACCGGGACGTCTTACCAGCCTTTGCCGTCTTTATCATTAACGTTCCAGGCGTCTGGGGCGTTATCGCGATCTCACTCAACCTCGCGCAGTACGTCGCGTTGGGCTTTGGTCTCGTCGCGATCTATTTACCAATCGTCAATGCCTTCGTGCACATCGGCGGCGCTATTCTCACGCGACGCTACAATCCGGGCCTCATCACCGCAATCGTGCTCTTTCTACCAATCGGCGCCGTTGGCATTTGGATGGTCGATCGGGCGGGCGGCGGAGCATGGTAATACTATGCTCTGGGCATCGGCATCGCCGTCGGTATCCATGCCTCCATCATCGCCTACGTGACCTCTCGCCGCCGCCGCCTCGGTTCTTAGGCCCATCGTCTATTGGGCTTGGGCTCCGGGCCTTCAAGTGTTGCTCGGGCGAAGCGACGAGCCGTTCGCGAGCTGGCGACGAGTCGCGCGATCGTTTCGTCGGGCTCAGTGGGCATTGCCCTAGCAGGGCATGGCGTGGTACTGTGATTATGTGAAGAATATCACAGTGTCACTGGATGAAGAAACATATCGGCGCGCCCGCGTCATCGCCGCCGAGCGCGGCACGTCTGTGTCTGCGCTCGTTAAGGGGTTTCTCAGCGACGTCGCGTCAGGTGAAAACGAGACAGAACGCTGCAAGCGTGAAGAACGCGCGCTGCGCGAGCAGGTCGGCACCTTTCGCGCCTCCGAGCGGCTTTCGCGCGATGAACTCCATGCCCGCGGCCTCTGACCGCGATGCCTTTTCTCGACACGAATATTCTGCTCTATTCGATCAGCACTGACCCCGAGGAATCTAACAAGCGCGACATCGCAATCACGCTCTTAGAACGGCAGGATTGCGCGCTTTCAGTTCAAGTGCTTCAAGAGTTTTACGTCCAAGCGACACGTCCAACGCGTCGCGACGCGTTATCGCACGACCTCGCGGTGAGCTTGATTGGAACCTGGAAACGCTTTCCAATACAAGAAACCACGATTGCGATCGTTGAAGGCGCGTTCGAAATCAAGAGAGCGCATGGATTCGCGTATTGGGACAGCGCCATCGTTGCGGCGGCACGCGCACTCGGCTGCAAAGAACTCTATTCCGAAGACCTAAGCCACGGCCGCGAGATCGAAGGCGTACAAGTCGTTAACCCGTTCCGCCCGCGCACGCGATGATGGCTCCAAGGCCGACGACGCTCGCCGCGCCTTAGGGTTCCTACCCAATATCCGAAGGCTTGATAGGTGTGAGGTCTCCGGTTCGAACCCAGGACGGCCCGCCAAAAACGCAGGTGCGACTTCTGCCGAAGCGTGGCCGAACCACGATCGAGTGCCGACAAGCGCGCGAATCACAACGATGGCGCCACGGTAAACATCAGGGCGAAAACCTGGCCGTCCGTACCGGGTTCTTGGAGAGCGCGGCTGCTACGCTTGCACGGGGGTGCGGCATGATATCGTTGACGTTCGACGCGGCGCGCGACGACCTTGAGGTTCCATCGAAGACCGAAACGTTCCGGATAATACGCACCGATGCATCGCGTGCAGCGTAGTTTGCGACCCTTTTACGTCATCTTGGCGGCCGGCTCGGCATCCCGCATGGGCTTCGCGAAAGTCTTCACCGCGCTCGGGAATCTCTCGCCGTTGCAGCGCATCGCGAGCGTGCTGGGCGAGCGAGAAGCGCTCTCCGTCGTACCAACCGCTATGCTTGCGGCCGCGCGCGAACAGGCTCCGGCAACGCGCATCGTTCCGAACGATGCGCCGGAACTCGGCATGGCCCACTCCTTGCAGTTAGCGCTTCATGAGATCGAACGCGATCGGGCGGTCGGCGTCGTTCTTGCCGACATGCCGTTTCTTTCGCCGACGCTGCTCGATGCGCTCGAATCGCTCGCCGCGATGTCCGATGCAGACGTCATCTATCCCGAAAACGATGCCGGCGTTCCCGGACACCCCGTGCTCTTCTCCAGCCGCGCGCGCGGCGTACTCGAGCGGCTTCCATCGGGCGACACGATTCGCATCGCTCGCGACGAGCCATCGCTCATTCGACGTGTCCTCCCCTTCGAGCATCCTGGCGCCTACACCGATCTCGACACGCCGGACGATTGGGAACGCTTCGTCAACGATGACCGCGGATGACGAATCGTTCGCCGTTACTTGACCGCGCTCGCCGCGCGAGGCCTGCGGCCGGGGATCGGCGCATCCCGGTCCTTTCAGCACGACCGGAAAAGACGCCTCGTCCTATCCGCCGCCGGCTAGCAGCGCGTTGGGCGAGCGGTCTGAGAACCGGTAGTTCCGGTAATAGTATTCGCCAAAGAATTTTGCTACTTGGCTGTACACGCGCAAGCTGTAACTCCACGTCACATGACGCACGACCGTGTACGCACCCTTGTGTTCCAGCTCGATTTGGAAATCTGCATAGTGCGCCGCGCGATCGCTGCGGGTCGCGCGCACGTTGACGCGCCCGCTGACGACGAGCTTCATGATATCGCCGCTTTGCGGATCGATCCACATCGCTTTGAGCGCGGGGCGATCGCTCGGTGCGTCGGGGAAAGTGATGTGCGTCGCGGAGATTCCATCGTACGGCTCGGCTCCGAGTATTCGGCACGGCTCGCTTGGGTGCGCGCGGACCGTCGCGATCGTGGGATACGGGAGGTCGATGCCCGGCATCCCCAACCAGTTTTTGCGATCGGCGCCATACGGCCCCAGCAGCGGAGGCCCGGGTTCCAGCCGGTTACTCAGCCAGGGGCGCGACCAGCGGTCGTCGATCAGGGCTACGCCGTCATCGCGATAGGTGATGTCATAGAATACGTCTTCCATGGACACGCCGTCCACGATAAGGCGTTCTTGCTCCGCGTAACTGGTAAACGTCGGGCGCGGCGCCGCAGCGCTATGCCGGATGGCTTCAAAGGCCGTCTGCCAGCAGCGGTCGTCCGCAGCGCGAGCGGCGGCGGTTGAGGCCAAAAGTGCGATAAAAAGACCGAAGGCCGATGTTCGCATAGCTCACGTCACCTTCGACAATAGTCTCGCCGCTGCCGAAAAAACGCAAGCGGCACCCCTTCGCACATTTGCGGGAGAAGCGCGGTCGAGGGCGAATCCGGCGCGTCGGCGGTTTGGGGACGTAGCTCAGTTGGTAGAGCGCCTGCTTTGCAAGCAGGATGTCGCAGGTTCGATTCCTGTCGTCTCCACCATCCGGCCCCAACCTCACGAGGACTCCGCTAGGACGACGTGAATAGGGGCGGGTCGCACGGCATTCGATCGCGCGCTTTGGGGGCATAGCTCAGCTGGTAGAGCATCACGCTGGCAGCGTGAGGGTCAGGAGTTCGAGTCTCCTTGCCTCCACCAATTCATCGCCCGTTTTACGGGCGATTTTCTTTTTAAGCCTCGCGCTAACGCGGGCGGGTCTTGCTTCAGGACCGGATCGACGGCGAGGTTCGTAGCGACCGCGCGCACGCCTTCCGCCGCCGGAATTTGACGCAGGTGGGTTGTTGTTTTTTCTAACGCCGGTCGTATTTAATCAAACTCTCTTGCGCGATGCGTTTAGCACGTGCGTCGGACGTGGTAAGAACGCACGCAACACGATACGCATTTGGAGAACGACATGAAACATTTCTTTTCTCGATCGAAGATTGCGCGCAGCGCAATCACCGTGGGTTCGCTCGTCGCGCTTACCGCAGCTCTCTCTGCATGTAACGGCTCGGCTGGTAGCGTGCTCGGCGGAATCGGCAGCAACAACGGTTATATCCGCGTCATCAATGGTTCGCCAGACGTCGGCGCCGTGGACGTACTGATCGACGGCAACATCAAAGGGCAAGGGCTCGCTTACGGCGGCGTCGGCGCATTCAATCCATTCGCACCGGGCACGCATACCGTCAACGTCTTTCCCGCCGGAAGCGACACCGGTACGCCACTTGCTACCGGAACGGTGGGTACGAATAGTGGTTTCGACTACACGGTCGTAGTGACGGGGGAGCAGCACCCGTCGTATCAAGCACAACCCGATCTTGCGGTGCAGTCGTTCACCGAACAACCGTACAGCACGCCGAGCGGCGGTAGCGCGGTCGACTTTCATTACACGTCGCCGTACGCTGCATCCGCTACCGGCCTAAATGCGTCGACCATCCAATTCGGATACTCACTCGATAACGCACCGGCCAACAATGCGGTCGGCATGCCGATCGGGATCGGCACGGCCACCAATCCGGTAGGGCTCCCGTCGAGCGCGCTGGGTACGCCGATCACGTTGTACGCAATCGATCACGCGACCGGCATCACCACAACGCCGAATCGCATCAACGCGGCGGGATGCGCAACCGACTCGCTACCGTGCGCCTCAGCGCCGAATCTCTCGCTCTACTTGGTCGACGGGCCGGCTGCCTCGACTCAGCCCAGCGGCACGCTACCCGACGGCATTTCTGCGTCGGACAAGGCTGCATTCATCGGGCTGACCGACGCGAATGGATTGCTGACGCAATAGCGCCCACTAGCGCCCCGAGCAGCCTTAGTGTATGCTCGGGGCGCGGAGTACGCTGGACGGCCGCGCTTTACGGTCGTTCGCGACCGTTAGGGTGAGGAAAGTCCGGGCTTCACAGGGCAGGGTGCAGGATAACGTCCTGTCGGGGTGACTCGAAGGAAAGTGCCACAGAAACAAACCGAAGGCGATGCCGGCGCAAGCCGGCCCGTCTCCAAGGGTGAAATCGTGAGGTAAGAGCTCACGGGATGTCACGGCAACGTGCGTCCGGGTAAACCCCACCTGAAGCAAGATCGCTCGATCGTCCGCTTGCGGACCGGACGGCCCGTCCGCTCGAGATACATCGCACCGAGGTGCGCGGTGACGCGCGCCCCAGATAGATGGC
>Ga0207416_1001835_pt1 | contig 25624 bp, 22 predicted proteins | sample PaiPotPPM11metaG_FD_184107 | JGI IMG/M metagenome (GOLD analysis project Ga0207416, IMG submission 184107) | Iron sulfur acid spring bacterial and archeal communities from Banff, Canada, to study Microbial Dark Matter (Phase II) - Paint Pots PPM... ... | reverse complement strand
CAGTTTCCCCATGGGGGACGCCCCCCCGGCGCAAAGGCGTCGGCGTGTCCAGGACCGCGGCTCAGGCGCGAGCGGCCTGGCTGGTCTGGTTGTTGGTCATCACGTACCGGACCAGGCCGACCAGGACCTTCTTCACCGAGTCGCGGTCACGGGCGTCGCAGAGCACGACGGGCACGTCGGGCCCCAGCGTCAGGGCGATCCTGATGTCCTCCGGCTCGAACCGGGGAGCGCCGTCGAAGCAGTTGACCGCGATGACGAACGGCGTGCCGTTCCGCTCGAAGTAGTCGATCGAGGCGAAGCAGTCGCCGATCCGCCGCGTGTCGGCCATGATCACGGCCCCGATGGCACCCACCGACAGGTCGTCCCACATGAACCAGAAGCGCTCCTGGCCGGGCGTGCCGAAGAGGTAGAGCACGAGCTGGGACTGGAAGCTGATCCGGCCGAAGTCCATGGCCACGGTCGTGGTGGTCTTGGCCCTGACCCCCTGGACGTCGTCGACGCCTACGCTGTGGTTGCTCAGCGGCTCCTCGGTGCGCAGGGGCCGTATCTCGCTGATGGTCCCGACCAGCGTCGTCTTCCCGACGCCGAACCCGCCGGCGATAAGGATCTTGGCGGTCGCCGGCACGGCAGCCTCGTCCGCTGTGCTGCCAAAGTGATCAGTGCCGCCAAAGTGCCCCGTGCCGTCAGAGCGATTCGAGTCCATCAAGCACCATCCTCAGTAGACGCTGGTCGGGTACGTGCTGTCGCTGCGCGGAAATGATCCGCACCATCCCCTCGCTCATGAGATCGCCCAGCAGGACGCGCACTACTCCCAGGGGAAGGTCAATCTCCGAGGTCAGGTCGACAATCGGCACGGGCCGGCGACAGACGAGGAGAATCCGCCGGTGCTCAGGCCCGGGCCTGAAGTATTCAGGCGGCCGCTCGCCGGTGGCGACGACGACGTCGATGAGACCGAGCGACGCGCCGCCGTTGGGCAGGGTCCGCCCCTTTGTCACCGCGTACGGACGGACCACCGGGCCGGCTTCGTGATCGAACCACCGTTCTCCGTGACCGTCGCGCGGGGTCATTCTGCCGCTATCTCGTGCTCAGGGAATCGTGTCTCGGCGGCCAGGTACTTACCCATGCGGCGCACTAGCATCGCCATCTCGTAGGCGATAAGGCCCACGTTCGCATCGGCGGAGGTAAGTACCGCCAGGCAGGTGCCCTTCCCTGCCGCGATGACGAAGAGGAATGCCTGCTCCATCTCGATGATGGTCTGTCTGACCTCGCCGCCCCGAAAGTGCCGCCCGGCCCCGCGGGCTAGGCTCTGTACCCCCGCCGCCAGGGCCGACAGATGCTCGCCGTCCTCAGCGGTCAGTCCCCGGGACGCCGCCACCACCAGGCCGTCCCGCGACAAGATAACCGCCTGCTGGACGTGCTCGACCTGATTGACCAGGTTGTCAAGCAGCCAGCTCAGCTGTCCGGCCGTGTCAGTCTGTGCCATTACCCCCGCCTCGCTATCGCTCTGTTCCGTTGTCTGAGACGCCTGCCGGATCGTCCAGGTCGTCGACGCGGCCGCGTTCCCAGCCTTGCTGCATCAAGATCATCAAGCTGCGGGTCGCCTCAGGCGATCGCGAGCCGGCGTCGGGCGCCGTACTGTCCGCCGTCGGCCGGCCGCTACCGGGGTGAGCCCGCAGCTGCGGCGCCAGGCTTGCCTGCGGGACCCGGACCGGCATCCCGAGGTGGTTGCCCGACGACGCGAAGCCGGCCTCCTGCTGGCCGCGCGGCGCCGGCGCGGAAGCCGGCCCGTCTCCGCCCGGCTCGTCCGGCTTGCGCCGGCCGGGGGACGGGCTGAAAGCGTCGAACCAGGACGAGTTCGTTTCCGCGTCCCGTGCGGGTGCCTGCGCCGCCTGCGGCCCAATGGCTGCCTGCGGCCCGGTGACGGTCGGCCCTGCGACCGCGGGCTCCCGCGGCTCGTCCTGCACGTACTCCCACGGCGGGCGCGGGAGGGTCGGTGGTGCCGGGAACCGCTCTTGCTCGTCGCTCCCCGCTTCGTCGGAGTCGGTGGGCTCGCCCGTCGCGGCCGCGAACAGCCGGTGCCGGCCGGTCACGCCGAATGCCGGCATCGGACCGGATACGGAAAGGCCTGATCGCCGCGCGTCGGGCGGGAGGAGCGCACCGCCGGGCTCGTGGCCATCGGCGCTCCAGTCGCCCTGGCCGTCGATCATCCCGGTCTCTTCCTCGCGCACGATCACGCCGAACGGGAACAGCAGGATGGCCGTCGTCCCCCCGTACACCGACTGGCGCAGCGACACCTTGATGGAGTGCCTGGCGGCCAGCCTGCTGACGACGAACAGGCCCAGCTGCTCGCTGTTCGCGAGGTCGAACTCGGGCGGGTTCGCGAGCCGCGTGTTGATGTCGGCGAGTTCTTCGTGGCTCAGCCCGAGCCCGCGGTCCTCGATCTCCGCGACCAGCCCCGCGCCCGCGCGGTCCGCCCTGACCTCGATCCTGGTGTTCGGCGGGGAGAAGACCGTGGCGTTCTCGACGAGCTCGGCGACCAGGTGGATGACGTCGTTGACCGCATTCCCGGCGACCAGGTCGCGGGATTCGCTGAGCACATCCACCCGGACGTAGTCCTCGACCTCGGCCACCGCGGCCCGCAGCACGTCGACGACCGGGACGGGGTCGCGCCAGCCGCGGCCGGGCGTGGACCCCGACAAGATGATGAGGCTCTCGGCGTGCCTGCGCATGCGGGTGGTGAGGTGGTCGAGGCGGAAGAGGTCGGCGAGTTCACCCGGCTCGCTGGTCCGCCGCTCCATCGCGTCCAGCATGCCGAGCTGACGGTGCAGCAGCGACTGGTTGCGCATGGAGATATTCAGGAAGACCTGGTTGACCCCCTTGCGCAGCCGTGCCTGCTCGACCGCGGCGGCGACGGCCGCCTCCTGCACGGTGCCGAACGACCGGGCGATTTGCGAGATCTCCACGACGCCGCTGGTCCCGGGCGGCGGGGACTCGGCGGACACGTCCACGTCGTCGCCGCGCCGCAGCCGCTCGACCACGCGCGGCAGTCTCTCCTCGGCCATCCCGCGGACGCTGGTGTAGAGCCCGGTGAGGTCGTCGGTGACCTTGCGGCCGAACCAGACGAGCAGGAACACGGACACGATCACGGCGAGCAGCCCGATGCCGCCCGCGAGGATCGCCTTGGTGTACAGCCAGCTGCTCGCCGACCCGCTGATCGCCGACAGCTGCCCGCTGATGCCGCTCTCCGCGTTCAGCATGGCGCCGAGGACAGCGCCCGAGTCCGCATCCCACGTCGTGGCGTTCACCGGGATCGGCCCGCTGCCCGCGCTGGCCATGATCTGACCCTCCATGGCCTGGTACTGCTGGTAGGCCGGCGACTGGGTCGTGGCGGCGTACCCGGCGCGGAGGCTGGGAGTGAGCAGCGACAGCGCCTGGTTCATGAGGAACTGCCTGCGGGTCGCGCTGGCGGTGAACAACTGGCGCGCCGCGGCGTCCATGTGGCCGTGCTCGACCGTCAGCGCGCCGTCGACAAGAGTTGCCTCCTGGCTGACTACCTCCAGCTCCAGCGCCCCGTCAATAGCGCCGACGCCGATCGCCTGCAGCGAGGTGCCCTGGTCAAGGGTCTCCGCGTAGTAAAACTGGAACAGGGCGCTGATGACGTTGCTGTACGCCTGAAAGGCGGCGGCGGCGGTCATCGTTCCGGCATCGATGGACTGCCTGACGCCGGGGATGCCCCGCAGGTCGGCTTCCAGGGCGTTCAAGTCTGCCCTGGAAGTAGCGGACAGCTGGTTGTCCCCGCCCATCAGCGTGGCCTCGGCCCCCGGAAGGACCTGGTTGATGCTCCCCCTGGTCGCGAGCAGCGCGGACTTCGCCGCTCGGCGGCCGCTAAGCAGCCAGAGATAGGTCTCGTGCTGCTCAGCGGGAAGCTGGACCGTCAGCGTGGCGACGTCCGAGCTGGTCGTGGCCAGGCCGCTGACGTTGTAGTTGTGGTCGCTGACCGCTTCGGGGACGGTGACGCTCGCCGCGAAGGCCCACAGGCCAATCAACGAGAGAAGGGGAACGGCGAACATGCCGATCAGGAACAGCCTGATCGGCCGGGAGCGGACAGGACGCCGGATAATCGCCATAGCGCCTCACTCAGGACGAGCACGAAGGAGCTGTCCACCCGTCCATCGCAGAGGCATGCGAAATCAAAACCAAGCTCAAGTTGCCTAGCACCCCTGGCCCGGCGGTAGCCGAGACCCCCCCGGCGTGACCAACCATTGATACGTATTGTCGCAGGTGTTTTTCACGGTAACACGGACGCCCGCGAATGCGCCGAAATATTGCAAAATCCAAAAAGGTGTCGTATTGCCGCATATGACCGGTTACGGTACGATATATCATCATGCGTCGATGTGAATGCTAAAACGCAATTGCGTCGGCTGCTAATGCGGCGGAGAACGCGTAACATGCCGTACGTGGCCGACTTCGATCCGACTACGCCGTCGATCGCGCGGGTCTACGACTACTTCCTCGGCGGCAGGGACAACTTCGCCGCGGACCGGGGACTGGCGCAGCGCCTCCCGCTCCTGCCGCCCGGCGTGGCGGACGCGAGATCCTGGCGTCCCGGCTGGCCGAGGGTGTCGGTGCCGCCCGAACGCGAGGGCGAGATGATCGTGGGCGTGGCCGAAGTCCCCTAGCCCGTCCCCGCGCACTCCCCGGCACGGGTTAGCCTGCCGTAGGTGACGACTGCATTCGTACTCGGCGGCGGCGGGCTGCTCGGCGCGCACGAGGTCGGCATGCTGCACGCGCTGTCGGAAGCCGGCGTGCGGCCCGACATCGTTGTCGGCACCTCTATCGGGGCGGTCAACGGCGCGTTCGTCGCCGCGGACCCGGAGCGGGCGGCGGAACGGCTGGCCGAGTTGTGGCGCGGCGAGTCGCTTGGCATGGTGTTCAGTGAGACGGTCCTCGCCCGTGCGGTCCGGCTGGCCCGCTCAGGGACTCACCTGCACGCGATCGAGCCGCTGCACAAACTGCTCGCTGACAAGCTCCCCGCCCGGGACTTCACGGACTTGGCGCTGCCGTTCCACTGCGTCGCGGCCAGCATTGAGGAGGCGACGGCGCGCTGGTTCAGCCGCGGCCCGCTGATCCCTGCCGTCATGGCGTCGTGCGCGGTGCCCGGCCTGCTGCCCCCGGTCGAGATCGACGGCGCGCACTACTTCGATGGCGGCCTCGTCCACTCCATCCCGGTCGGCCGCGCGGTCGCGCTCGGCGCGAGCACCGTCTACGTGCTGCACGTCGGCCGGATCGAGAGCCCGCTCCCGGTTCCCGCCCGGCCGTGGGAAGTCGGGCTTGTCGCGTTCGAGATCGCGCGCAGGCATCGCTTTCACGAGGAAATGTCCGCATTGCCGCCCGGGGTGCGGGTCCACGTCCTGCCGACCGGCAGCGAGCAGCTTGCCCCTGGTTTGCGCCAATTCCGTTATCGCGGCAGAAAACAGGTAAGTAGCAGCATGGAACGTTCCTACGCGGCGTCGGCAAGCTACCTGGCCCAGGTGGGCGAAGCGCGACCCCGCTGACCGACAACGGGGAGCCGCCGATGTTGCCGCCCAGGCCGATCCGCCGCCTGCTCCTGGTGCCGCTCGTCGTCGTGATCGCCGCCGCACTTGCCGCCCTGACCCCGGCGGTCGCCCTGCTCACGGCCGCCTTCAACCTGATCAGCCGGCGGGCCCGCCCCGGGCGCCCGCGCCGGTCGCGGCTCCTGCGGGTCACGTGGCTGGGGCTCGCCTGGTCGGCGGGTGAGACCGCCGCGCTAACCGTGTCCCTCTGCCTGTGGCTCGTGAGCGGGTTCGGCGGGCGGCTGGACACCGAGCCGTACCAGGCCCGCAACTACGCAGTGATCAAGTGGTTCCTCGACCTGATCTACCGGGTGGCGGGCCGCGCGTGCGGGCTAAGCGTGACGGTGACCGGCCCGCCGGAGGCGGGCCCCAGCGGCGACCGCCCGCTCATCGTGCTCAGCCGCCACGCCGGTCCCGGTGACTCCCTGCTGCTCATCCACTACCTGCTCAGCGTGTGCGAGCGGCGCCCGCGCGTCGTCATGAAGTCCACGCTGCAACTCGACCCGAGCATGGACATCTTGGCCAACCGCGTGCCCAACGCGTTCCTGCACCGGGCCAAGCCAAGAGCAGGAGAAGCAGGATCAAGGACGAGTCCAGGATTCCGAACGGGTGCGGCTGGCTCTCATCACGTCGACCAGATCCGCCGGCTCGCGGTCGGCCTGGACGGGCGCAGCGCGCTTGCCATCTTCCCCGAGGGCGGCAACTGGACCCCGCACCGCTGGCGCCGGGCTATCGACCGCCTCCACCGGGGCGGCCGTATCGACCTGGCGGAACGCGCGGCCGCGATGCCTAACGTGCTGCCGCCGCACGCCAGCGGCGCCCTCGCCGCCATCGAGGCCTGCCCGGCCGCTGACGTGATCTTCGTGGCCCACACCGGCCTTGACCGCCTGGTCAGCGTCCGCGACGTCTGGCTCGGCCTGCGGGCCGACATGGAAATCCGCGCCCGCTGGTGGCGCGTCCCCGCACCGAGCGTCCCTCGCGCGGCCAGTCGCGAGACCCAGCTCACCTGGCTCTACGACTGGTGGCAGCGCATCGACGCCTGGATCACGGCGGAAAACTCCACGACCGACTCCCAGACCATCCCAACGGCCTGAGGGGCCTGGTCGGCGAACGAGCCGGCAGACCCCTCAGGCCCGGCGCTATCGCCTACCAGGGAGCTGCCACCGCCTGGGGAGAGGATGTGGGAGTCGTCTCCGCGGCGGGCATCGCCGGGGCGTCCGGTGCCGGGGCCGGCACCCGCAGCAGGCGGGCCGCCCAGGCCGGCAGCCACCAGTTGGCCCGGCCGAACAGCGCCACCATCGCCGGGACGAGCAGGCAGCGGACCACCACGGCGTCCACGAGGATGCCCGCGCCCAGCCCGGTGGCGAGGATCTTCAGGTCGGTCTGCCCGGAGGTCGACATCGACACGAAGCCGAGCATCAGGATCGCGGCCGCGCTTGTCACCAGCCGTCCGGTCCGGCCGAGCCCGGTCACGACGGCCGTCCTGGCGTCACCGGTCGCGTCGTAGGCCTCGCGGACCCGGCTCAGGATGAACACCTCGTAGTCCATCGACAGGCCGAACAGGAACGCGAACACCATGAGCGGCACCCACATCGTGATCGCCCCGGTCGCGGGAACCCCGAAGATCGCCTTCGAGCCGTGTCCGTCCTGGAACACCCAGGTCATGACGCCGTAGGCCGCGGCGAGCGAGATCAGGTTGAACACGACGGCCTTGAGCGCCAGGACGACCGACCGGAACGCCCGCGTGAGCAGGATGAACGTCGCGGCCGCGATGAGCGTGAGCATCAGCGGGAAGTCGCCGTACACCGTGCGGTCGAAGTCGATCAGCGAAGCGCCGTCACCGCCGACCCCGATAACACCGTGGCTGCCCACCAGCGCGTGCTCGACCGACGAGATCTCGGCCTGCCCGGAGGGCAGCGACGACTCGGCGGCCGGAAGCACGTCCACGATCGACGTCCCGCCCTTGGCGAACCCGGCACCGGAACCCGGCGCGATCGCCGTGTACACACCGGGCAGCCCGGAGGCATGCGCGGCGACGGACGCGGAGGAGGAACCCGACGTCAGCACCTCGGCCGGCGTCAGGATACCGGAAGGGACCCCGCCGGATGTCAGGCTCACCAGCGCGTCGTGCGCCGGCCCCGCCGTCGCCTGCGCGGACGCTCCGGGCGAGCCCAGGTGAAGCGAAAGGGCGGGTGCCATCAGCAGCCCCATGATCGCGAGCCCGGCCGCGGCCGACACCCAGCGGTGCCGGTACACCAGCGCCGCCCACGAGGAGAACACGCGCGAGGGACGCCGCTCGGTCCGCAGCCGCGGCCAGTCCATCCGCGGACCCACCGAGGCGAGGATCACCGGCAGCAGGGTGATCGCGACCACGACGGACACCAGCGGCACGAGCACGCCGCCGTATCCGACGCTGCGCAGCATCGGCACCGGCAGCACGATCATCGAAAGCAGCCCGATCGCCACCGTAAGCCCGGAGAACACCACCGCGCGCCCGGCGTGCTGCATCGCGACGGCCACCGCGTCGGCGTTGTCCCGCCCGGCCGAGCGCTCTTCGCGCCACCTGGTCACCACGAGCAGCGAGTAGTCGATTGCCACGCCGAGCCCGACGAGCGCGATAAGGAACTCGACGATCTGGCTGATCCCGGTGATCTCGGTCAGCCCGCCCACGATCAGGAACGTGGCCAGCACGGACACCCCGCCGATGAGCAGCGGCAGGAACGCGAGGAACGAGCCGAAGACCAGGGCAAGGATCACCAGCGCCCCCACCGATCCGATCATCGTCTCGACCATGATCCCCGTGCCCTTCGACGCGGGCGCGCCGTTGGCGAGCAGGTCCTCGCCGGTCAGACCGAAGTGCCAGCCGTGCGGCAGCGCCGCCTCCGCGGCCCTGGTGACCGCGGGCGCCGGGGTGGGCCCGCCGAACGAGGTCGAAGCGGGAATGAACACGAGCGCGAACGTCGTCCGCCCGTCGCGCGTCACGAACCGCGCGTTCCCCGTCGAGCTGTAGTCGGCGACGCGCACGTCGGGCACCGCCGCCGCGATCGCCCCGAACACCCGGCCGGTCTCCGCGGCCACCGCTGGGTCGGTGACCCGCTCGCCGGCCGGCACGGTGAGCACGGGCACGTAGGGCGACTGCGAACCGCCGTTGCCGTACTCGGCGACGATCTGGTTGTCGACCTTGAACGCCTGCCCGGGCATCGAGAAGTCATTGGTCATCCGGTGGGTGGTCCCGCTGACCGTCATGACGCCGGCCACGGCGATGAGCAGCCAAGTCAGTCCCACTAGCGCCTTGTGGCGCAGTACGAAGCGTGTGAGCGCCTGCATCTCGGGCCTTCCCTTACTTTCAGAAGTCCGGCGGCATCCCCGCCAGCCACGGCAAGCGTGCCGCGACGGCGCGTACTCACGCGTCCGGTGGAAGTTGTCACTGCCGGGTACCGCCCGGCGAGTACGGCGGCGCGCATCCGGCCCCGGCGTACTCCCGGGGGAGTAGGCGGCCTACATCCCCCGCGGATGGTGAGCCGGGCGAAATCGGCCTACGCTGCGTCACATGGGAACCAAACCGGCGATGCGCCCGGGCGAAGACCGGACCCGGGGCCCGCGCCGGGCGCTTCCGGCGTTCTCCGGCTGGCTGCGCCGCGCCTGGACCGAGCCGGGCGGGAACTGGCGTCCTTCCACTCGCGACACGGCGATCGCGGTGGTGGTCACGGTCATCGCCGTCGTCGCCTCCTACGGCGAGGCGCACCCGACCAACCCGGCCGCCTACTTCACCGGCGGCCACCACCTCCCGCACACGCCGGCCGCGGCGTTTCTGATCATCGTCCTCGGCGGCGCGGCGCTCGCCTGGCGGCGGAAGCACCCGCGGCTGGTGGTTTGCGTCACGACGGCGGCGGCCGTCGCCTTCAGCCTCCCGGGGTACGTGAACGGCGTCGCGCTCCTGCTGCCCGCCACCGCCCTGGTGACGGTCGCCACCAATTTTCCGGTCCGCCAGTCGGTCGCCTGGGCGCTCGCGGTCACGGTCGTGCTCATGGCGGCGACGGCGGCCAACAACCCGCTCGGCCAGTACAGCGGCGGATTCTGGATCATCCCCGCGAACGACGCGGTCGCACTGTTCGTCGGTATCGCCATCGCCAACCGGACCTACGTGCACACCGTCCGCATGCAGGCGGCAAGGCAGGCCGCGCTCGACGCGCAGCGCCGCGTCGAGGAGGAACGACTGCGGATCGCCCGCGAGCTGCACGACGTGGTCGCGCACACGATGGCCACCATCACCGTGCAGGCCGCCGCCGCGACGCAACTGCTGCGCGACCGGCCGGACGAGGCGGCCGAGTCGCTCAAGGCGATCCGCGCGGCGAGCAAGGACGGGCTCCGCGAACTGCGCGCGATCCTCGACGTGCTGCGCACCGCGACGGGCGGCACCGACGAACCCGCCGACCCCACCCAGCCGACACCGGGACTTAACCGGCTTGACGCCCTGGTGGCCGGGGTGCGCGCGGCCGGCCTGCCGGTCACCGTGACGGTGACGGGTACGCCGCGCGACCTGCCCACGGTCACCGACCTGTCCGCGTTCCGCATCGTCCAGGAGGCGCTGACCAACACCCTGCGCCACGCCGGCCCGGCGACCGCGGCCGTCACGGTCGACTACGGCGCGGCCGCGCTGTGCCTCGAGGTCACCGACACCGGCCACGGCCTCACGGACTCCGCCGCCGAGGCCGCCTATACCGCGTTCGTCATCGCCGCGGGGTTCCCGCTCGCCGCTCCGGTCGACGTCGGCCGCGACCCGCTCGCCACCACGGGGCTCGCCACCACGGGGCTCGCCACCACGGGCCACGGGCTGCGGGGCATGCGCGAGCGCGCCGCGGCGGCCGGCGGCACGATCGACATCGGCCCGCGCAGCACGGGCGGCTTCCGTGTCGCCGCGACCCTTCCGCTCGATGCCAGCACGGGCCCAACCAGCACGGGCGCGCCGGCCTCACCCAACCCGCAGAACGAGAAAACCGAAAAGGCGGCCCGATGATCCGCGTCCTGCTTGCCGACGATCAGGCGCTGATCCGCGCCGGCTTCCGCGTGCTGCTCGAAGCCGCGGATGACATCGAAGTGATCGGGGAGGCGGTCAACGGCGACCAGGCCGTCGAGCTAGCCATGGCCGAGCGTCCCGACGTCATCCTGATGGACATCAGGATGCCGGGGAGCGACGGCCTCGCGGCCACCGGTCAGATAGCCGCCGCCAAGGCGCTCAACGGTGTCCGGGTCGTCATCCTGACCACGTTCGAGACCGACGAGTACGTCTACCAGGCGCTGCGCGCGGGTGCGAGCGGCTTCCTCGTCAAGGACGCCGAGCCGGAGGAGCTGATCCACGCGGTCCGCGTGGTCCACCGCGGAGATGCACTGCTGTCGCCAAGCGTGACCCGCCGCCTGATCGCATCGCTTGCGAGCCGGGGACCCGCCGCAGCTGGCGCCCGGGCGGCCGCGGGCCCCGGCGCCGCGGCGGCCGGCCGCCTTTCGCCCGCCGCTGACCTGGCCCGGCTCACGGAACGCGAGCGCGAGGTGCTCGCGCTTGTCGCCCAGGGCCTGTCCAACGATGAGATCGCGGCCCGCTTCTACCTCAGCCCGCTGACCACGAAGACCCACGTCAGCCACATCATGACCAAGCTGTGCGCCCGCGACCGCGCGCAGCTCGTCGTCATCGCCTACGAGTCCGGCCTCGTCGTCCCGGGAGTCACTGCCTGACGGTGCCGCTAAAGTGGCGCCGCTAGAGCGTGGGCGACCGGCGGTCCATGTGGTCGCGCCAGGCGTCTTGCAGCTCCCTGAGCTGGATCGTCCGCGCCCGTTTGCGGTCGGCGTGCTCCACCGCGCGCGCGGCCATCACGCCGAGCGCGCCGAGCGACGCGAGCATGCACAGCCACAGCCACAGCTGCTTCTCCTGGACCGCGTAGTAGCAGCTGAACAGCGTGGTCGCGAACAGCAAGGCGCCGACGGCCCACCACAGCAGCGCCAGCCAGCTGCCGGGACTAGCCGTCTCAATCTCGAGCCGGGCGTGGAACTCGCCCCATGAGTCAGCTTCTTCCGGAGGGGGGAATTCACGGCCCATGGCCATCGCCTTCGTTCGCGACGAGACGTTAATTAAGCCAATGGTAGAACCGTGATTCCCCAATGGCCAGAGCCCGCGTCGTCCCCGGGCAAATTGTAGGTTCTCATCTCTGATGTGCTTTCTCAGATCACATGTCGCCTAAATGTCGCGGCTGCTGCTGCGCTTCTCCGGCCGGTCACAAACCTGCTCGCGGTGCACGATGCGGGGACCGCCGTCACGGGCGTCGCACGCGCCGGGCAGTTCCAGGCGGCGCGGCTGGCCGCGGCCCGGCGCGGCGCAGGGCGAGGGCGACATAAACGACGCCCTATCGGCGCACTCGGTACGCGACCACAGTTGCGCGTAGGTCTGCCCGGATGGCCTCTCGGTGACCCGGCCGGGCTCAGGTTGACCGACGTCAGGAACAAGCCCTAGTCGAGGGGGCACTTCACGTCGCTACCTCTGGCCGCCTGCAGGAGCAGGTTGTAGAGCACCTCGCGCTGGCTGTCATCCAGCGCTCCGAGCACCTCGTTGTCAACCGCCGCGAGTGCGCACTCGGCCTCCGCGAGCCGCTTCGCGCCGGCTTCGGTGAGCCCGACGACGTGGCGGCGGCGATCCTCCGGCGAGCGCCGCCGCTCGATCAGGTCCTCGGCCTCGAGCTCGTTGAGCAGCAGGACGATGTTCGTCCCGTCCATCTCCAGCGTGCCCGCCAGCGCCTGCTGAGTGATGCCGTCGCGACCCCGCAGCACCGTGAGCGCGACGAGGTGGCGAGGCCGCAGGCGGAGCGGCGCCAGCACCGACTCGGCCCGCAGGCGCATGCGGCGCGCGAGATGGTCGAGCAGCGCGCCGGACCGGTGCACCGGCTGGCTGACAACGGGCTGGGAGGCCATGAGCCGAGTCTAGCCGATTTGACGTACCACCCATATGACGCTAATGATTAGTGCGACACTAACCACATATGAGAGGTCAGTTAATTGGCTCACCTGCTGCACATCGACTCAAGCATCCGGGGAGACGCCTCGGTCAGCCGTAAGCTCAGCGCCCGGGCCGCCGCTGCCTGGCGCGCCGCGCATCCCGGCGCCACCGTCACCTACCGCGACCTCGGCCGTGATCCCCTGCCGCACCTCGATGCGGCCGGCGGGATGGCCCGGATACTTCCGCGCGACCAGCACACAGCGGCCCAAGCCGAGTCCTGGGCGCTGACCGAAGAACTGGTCGGCGAGATCAAGGAAGCCGACACGATCGTGCTGGGCCTCCCGCTGTACAACTTCGGCGCACCCAGCAGCGTCAAGGCCTGGGTCGACCACCTCATCGCCCCCGGGCTGTCGATCGACCCCGAGACCCACGCCGGGCTGCTCGGCGGACGCGACTTCGTCGTGCTCGCCAGCCGGGGCGGCGGCTACGGCGAAGGCACGCCACGCGAAGGCTGGGACCACGCCGAGCCGTGGCTACCGCACGCCATCTCGTCCACGGGCCTGGAGCCGCGCTTCATCACCGCCGAGCTCACACTGGCCGAGGTAACGCCGGCCATGGCCGAGCTGATCCCGCTGGCCGCCAAGAGCCTCGCGGCGGCCGAGCAGGCGATCGACGGTCTTTGGTCCCCGGCATCCGCACTGGCCTAAGACCCCGTTCGGTTGCCCCGCCACGGTCCGCCCCGGCGCTGGCTGGCCAGGATGTTGTCGGGCGTATTACTTCAGCGCCAGATACGCGAGCGACGCCAGCCCGGCGATCAGGCAGTAGATCCCGAACGGATTCAGCGACTTGTCCTCGCTGAAGTACTTGGTCAGGAAGCGAATGGACAGGTAGGCGCCGACCCCGGCGATCAGCGACCCGACGATGATCGGCCCGTGGATGCCGGTGCTCAGCGGCCCGGTCAGGTCCTTCGCCTTCAGCGCGCCCGCCGCGAGGATTACCGGCGCCGACAGCAGGAACGAGAACCGCACCGCGTCCTGACGGGACAGGCCGCGCCCCATTCCCGCGACGGTGACGATACCGTCCCTGCTGATGCCGGGCAGCAGCGCGAGGATCTGCGCGGCACCGACGATGACCGCCCGCTTGTAGCCCATGCCGGACAGCCGTCGGTCCGCGGCCACCGCCGGGTCGGCCGCGGCTCCGCCGTTGCCGCCCCGCTGACCGGGCGCCCGGCCGCCGGCGTGTCCGCCCGCGTGCCCGTGCCGCCCGGGGGCCCGCTGCTGATCGGGCGCGAACCGCGAGTCGCGCGGGTCGTATCCGCGCGGAGCGCCGGCCGGCGGCGGCCAGCCCTGCCCCGGCTGCCCGCCCCGCGGATCCCACCCGTACTGTTCCTGCCCGTACTGGGGCTGCCCCGGTTGCGGCTGCCCTTGCTGCGACGGAGTGAACTGCGGCTGCCCCGGTTGCGGCTGCCCGTACTGCGGTGGGCTGTACTGAGGCTGCCCGTACTCCTGCTGCCCGTACTCCTGCTGCCCGTACTCCTGCTGCCCGTACTGCTGCTCTCCGTACTGGGGCCCGGGTGGCTGCTGCCGCCCGTACCCGTCCCGCTCTTGCGCGGCGTCGCCCTGGTACCGCGGGTCCTGCCCGTACCGTGGGTCGCGGGGGTCGCGTGGGTCGGGCCCCTGCCACTGCTGCTGCTGCGGCTGCTGCGACCACCCGCCCGGACCAGGCCCGCCGGGTCGGGCCGGTCCACCTGGCCCCCAAGGACTCCCACCGGGAACACCAGGAACACCGGGGACCGGCCCGCTTGGCCCGCCCCGGCCTGCCGGGAGGACCACCGTCGGCGCTCCGGTGCCGCCTTCGCTGCCGCGCGCACGCCGCATCCGCTCGCTGACCAGCAGGATGACCCCGTTGACGGCGAGGAAGACCGCCGCGAGCTCCGGCTTGGCGAAGACCTTGGTGACTTCCTTCTGCAGCACCAGTCCCACGATGCCCACGGGGATCGTCCCGAGGATGATCATCCAGGCCAGCCGCTCGTCCGGCGTCGTGACCGAGCGCGTGCGCAGCGAGGAGAAGAACCCGCGCACGATCCGCAGCCAGTCCCGCCAGAAGTACGCGATCATCGCGATCGCCGTCGCCACGTGCAGCCCGACGATGAAGGCCAGGTACGGCGAGTTCGCCGCCGACACGCTCAGCGTGCTCGCCCAGTTCCCGCCGACCAGCGCCGGGATCAGCACGTTATGCCCCAGGCTGGAGACGGGGAAGAGCTCGGTCACGCCCTGGACGAGACCAGTGACGACCGCCTGCAGGTATGTCAGGTGGTGCGACATCGGCGCGCCTCCCTTTCCGTTGTCCCGGGGTGGACAAGCGATTTCATTCCGAACGACTTCGGCTGGCTCCCGGCCAGTCCCGCGCACCCGGCCGGCGGGCCGACGACCGACCACACTATCGGGCCGGTCCGGCAGCTCGTCGCAGGCTGGCTGGCGCGACCGTGCCACGAGTGCCAGCCAACCGGGGGGTCCGTCAACGCCGACGCGCTACAATTTCTACAGACTCGTAGAGGATAGCCGACTAAGGGGGCGGATGGCAGGCGATGCGCGATGGAGCTGGCCACGCCGACGAGGCGGGCACGGGGCTTGCCGGCACTGGGCTTGCCAACACGGGGCTTGCCAACACGGGGCTTGCCAACACGGGGCCGGGCCGGCGCGGGGCCGGCGAACTTGAGGCGGCGGTCCTCGCGGTACTGCAGCGTGGCGGTTCCGCGCTGTCGCCCGGCGAGGTCAGGGAGCTGATCGGCGGCGACCTTGCCTACACCACAGTGGTGACGATTCTCTCCCGGCTGCACGCCAAGGGCGTGCTCGACCGGCGCAAGTCGGGCCGCGCCTACCTGTACGCGCCGGTTGCCGACTCGCCCGGCCTGGCCGCCCGGCGTATGGCCCGCGTGCTTGACGAGGAGGCCGACCGGGAGGCGGTACTCGCGAGGTTCGTCTCCGGCCTCTCCGACCGCGACGAGGAAATGCTGCGCCGCATGCTGGCCGATCCCGACCTGGACGCCCGCCCCGGGGACGGCGGTAGCTGAGGTGCAGGTCGCCGTCTACCTTCCGCTCATCGTCCCGGTGTTCGCCGCGCTCGCCGCGCGGCCGCTCGCCGACCGGCTGCCGCCCGCGGCCGCCACGTGGCTGCTCGCGGCGAGCGCGCTGGCCCTGGCGCTCCTGTCGAGCGCGGTCCTCGGCATGCTCGCCCTGTCGGCGCTGGTCAGGATCCCGGTCATCGATGCGGTGGGGCACCTGTCCCGGCCGGTCATCAGCAGCGGTGACGCCGTCTCCGTGCCGGTCGCGATCGTGGCGGGCGCCCTCCTCGTGATGGCGGCCGTGGCCGCCTGCCGCGCGGTGTGGCGGCGGAGCCGGGCGATCGCCGCGGCGCACCGGCACGCGAGCAGCCTGCCGGGCGCGGGGCAGGTGGTGGTGACCGAGGACAGCGCCGCCGACGCCTACACGGTGCCGGGCTGGCCGTGCCGCATCGTCATCACCCAGGGCATGCTCCGCGCCCTTTCCGCGGGCGAGCGCGAGGTCCTGCTCGCCCACGAGCGCTCACACGCCAAGGGCTCGCACTACATCTTCACGTCAGTGGCGCGCCTCGCCGCCGCCGCCAACCCACTGCTCCGCCCGGTCGCCGAGCAGACCGGCTACACGGTGGAACGCTGGGCGGACGAGCGGGCCGCGACCCAGGCGGGCGACCGTACCCTGGCGGCCCGCGCGGTAGCGCACGCCGCGCTCGCCACCTCGGCGGCACCGCCGGACCGTGACGCCGCCATGTCCGCCCTTGGCCTCATTACCGAGGAGCGCGAGCCGCCGGCCGGCCCGTCCCCTGCCAACCGGCCCCGGGTCACCCTTCACCGTGTTGACCTGCACCGGGCTGGCCAGGTGCCGCGCCGCGTCGCCGCGCTGCTCGCGCCGCCGCCCAAGCGGCGGCTGCTCCTGCTCGCCGTGGCGATCGTCTTCGTCGCGGTCTCCGGCGCGGGTGCCCTGGAGGCCGCGCACAACTTCCATGAGCTGATCGAGATGGCCCAGATTCCAGCCGCGTAGGGGACGGCGCGGACCCGGCGGCGAAAACCGTCAAGGAGCGGCATCTCGCTGCATAACCGGTGGAACCGCGTTTTCTCCCGGGAAATCGGAGCAATCGGCGCCCGTGCACGTGCATAGACGGCCCGTTCGGAAAAAACTCTCCCGCTGCACTGTTGTTTCCGCTCAGGTCACATCGTTGGTTGCCGTAAAGTAACTGCCGATCCCTACCGGGACCCCCTCTCACCTCGGGCGGATACATGCGCTGCGCCTTCTCTTGGGCTACCCGCCCGGCGACTGCGAACGGTTGCGACCCCCAGGGCGACTCGGCAGGCGGCGACATCGCCTGCGCCGTCGTCACCCCGCACGGAATCCGGCTGCTCATCGGCGACGTGATGGGACATGACGTTCGCGCCGCGAAGACCGCGGCCGAGGTCAGCCGCGCCTTCCGCGGCCTGGCCGCCGGCCCGGACCCGTTGCAGGTCGTCGCGGCGCGGCTGCACGCGTTTGTCGCCGAGCACGCGGACGGTGAGGAGTTCGTCACCGCGCAGTTCGTCGCGATACCGCACGGAGACGGTGACGCGCAGATCGTCTGCTGCGGGCACCCGCCGCCGCTGCTGCTGCGCGGCGGCCGGGTCACGGCCCTCGACGCGCTGCCGCCGTCGCCGCCGCTCGGCCTGCTCGACATGGGCGGCTACGAGCCGCACGCCGACCTTCTCGGTGCCCGCGCGGGTGACAGCGTGCTCCTCTACACGGACGGGGTCAGCGAGGCCTACGACGACCAGGGCCTTCCCTACCCGCTCGCCGAGCGTGCCGCCGCGCTCGCCGCGCGCTCGCGGCCTGACGAGCCCGGCGAGGAAAGCGGCTGCCTTCCCGCGCTCCTGCGGGACGACCTGCTCGACCACGTCGGCGGCGACCTGCGCGACGACGCCACGCTGCTGCACCTGTGGTTTGCCGAAGCGACCGCGGGACGGCCAGCCGCTGAACCGACCCGGCCGCCTATTGTGCGTTTTTCATAACATTTCGGGCACGGGTTTTGGCTCGCCGCCCATGGATTCCTTCGGGCACGGAGCAACAATCGCGGAAGGACAGCCGTCACTGGGGTCGGAGGTTACCCGATATGGCGATGCCAACCGCACTGGAAATCGCTCGACAAGCCACCCTCAAGCCGATTACGGAAATCGCCGATGACATCGGCGTCCCGCCCTGGCTCACCGAGCAGCACGGCGAGCACGTCGCCAAGATCGACCTCCAGGCGATCGAAGAGCTCCAGGACCGTCCGAGAGCCAAGTACGTCGTCGTCACGGCAATCACCCCGACCCCGCTCGGCGAGGGCAAGACGACCACGACGATCGGCCTCGGCATGGCGTTCAGGCACATTGGCAAGAAGGCGACGATCGCGATCCGGCAGGCGTCGATGGGCCCCACGTTCGGCATCAAGGGCGGCGCGGCGGGCGGCGGCTACTCCCAGGCGGTCCCCTTCGAACTGCTTAACCTGCACCTGACCGGCGACATGCACGCGGTCACCGCCGCGCACAACCAGATCGCGGCGATGCTCGACAACAGCCTCTACATGGGCAACCCGTTCGGCCTTGACCTCAACCAGATCACCTGGAAGCGGGTGATCGACATCAACGACAGGGCGCTGCGCAACATCGTGATCGGCCTTGGCGCGGCTGGAGACGGCGTCCCGAGGCAGGCGGGCTTCGACATCACCGCGGCAAGCGAGGTGATGGCGGTTCTTGCGCTGGCTAAGAGCCTCAAAGACCTGAGAGAACGGCTGGGCCGCATCGTCGTCGGCTACACGAAGAAGGGCGAGCCGGTCACCGCCGAGCAGCTGCAGGCGGCGGGCGCCGCCGCGGTCATGATGCGCGAGGCGCTCAAGCCGAACCTGCTGCAGACCCTGGAGAACACCCCGGTCTTCGTGCACGCCGGCCCGTTCGGCAACATCGCGCACGGGAACTCGAGCATCGTCGCGGACCTCATCGGCATCCATACGGGCGACTTCCTCGTCACCGAGGCCGGCTTCGGCGCGGACATGGGCGCCGAACGGTTCTTCAACATCAAGTGCCGCGTCTCCGGCCTCAAGCCGGACGCCGCCGTCGTGGTCGCCACGGTGCGGGCGCTGAAGAGCCACTCGGGCAAGTACAAGGTCGTCGCGGGCCGCCCGCTCCCCGAGGAGATGCTCAGGGAGAATCCGGAGGACGTCACCACCGGCGCGGCGAACCTCCGCAAGCAGCTGGAGAACATCCGCGCCCACGGCGTCGAGCCGGTCGTCGCGATCAACGCGATGCCAAGCGACTTCGCCTCGGAGCGCGACGCGATCCATGAGCTTGCGGCTTCCATGGGCGTGAGGTCGGCGGTCGGCACCCACTTCGCCGATGGCGGCCGCGGCGCCGCCGAGATCGCCGAGGCGGTCACCGAGGTAGCGGCCAAGCCGAACAGCTTCCACTACCTGTATCCGGCCGAGGCCCCGCTCAAGGAGAAGATCGAGGCCCTCGCCACTCAGGTTTACGGCGCCGACGGCGTGGACTACACCTCCCTGGCCAGCAAGCAGCTCGACGGCTACGAGAAGAACGGCTTCGGCAACCTCCCGGTCTGCATCGCCAAGACCCAGTACAGCCTGAGCCACGACGCCAACCTCAAGGGCGCCCCGACGGGCTTCCGCCTCCCGATCCGCGAGGTCCGCGCGAGCGTCGGCGCCGGCTTCGTCTATCCGATCTGCGGCGACATGCGCACCATGCCCGGCCTGGCGAGCAACCCGGCGGCGGCAAGCATCGACCTAGACGAAAACGGCAACATAGTCGGCCTGTACTAAAGGGATATTCCCGGCCCGCGTTCCGGTCCCCAGGCACCTAAAGCCACGGGCGGGAGGCGTATCCCGCTTCCGCGCCTATTTCGCCCGAATTCTTCCGACCGCTTTCATGATCCCGAAGGATTTTCATCAGATGAGATGAAAATCCTTCACGATCACCAAAATCCACGGGAAGATGACGGGATCGGCAGGCCAGTGCACTGCTCGCGACGGCGTCACCAGCGCGGCCTCCAGATTATGGGAACTACAGTTACCATAATCGTAGTTGCCATAATCCTGCCGACTCGGCGATAGCTACCAGCTGGTGGCTTCGACCAGCAGGTGGATGACGTCGTGCGGGTCGTGGCCCTTCGCGAGCAGGCTCTTGCCTTTCTGCCAGGTCGCGGGCGGGTCGTCGCGCCACAGTTCCTCGGCGACGCGCGTCACCGCGGCCATGAACTCGTCCGCGTCCGCGCCTTCCAGGTCGCACGACCCGAATTCGGACGCGACGAGAACGGCCCGGCCAGCCGGGTCGGCCGGGTCGGCGTCCTCGTCGTCGGGGTGGCGGTCGTCCGGCGGCGGTGCGGCCAGCTCTCGCCGGGCGCGAGCCTCGGCCAGCCAGGCGAGGTCGACGTCCGGGGTGGCCAGATCCTGGACGTACCCGCGCAGGACGCTGCTTTCCGGGGCGTCGTACGCGGCGGGAAAGTCGCCGAAGTCGACGTCCAGGTGCGTCATCAGGGCACCGGCGGATTCCTCGTCGATGCCCTGCCGTGCCGCTGCCCACCGGGTCCACGCCGTCACGGCCTGCCGCATGCCGTCGCGCTGCTCGGGTGAGAGCAGGAAGGTGCGGGGCACGTGCAGCACGAGCGCCGCCGCCAGCCGGTGCCTCCCGACCGTGGCGGGCGCTTCGCCCGGCACCCGGCTGCTGTACCCGGTGAGCACTTGCGCCCAGAATCGCGCCACGTCGGGGTGGCCGGCCTCGGCGGCGAACGGGCTCGCCTCGAAGTCCGCCACGGCGGCCGCCCGGTCGGCGGCCGTGTACGTCGCGGAAGCGCCGGGGTCCGGCGCCGGCAGGCGGCGGAGCCGGGCGCGGATAAGCGGAAGCGCGAACATCGAGGTCGGGTCGAGGCCGTAGTCCGGATCCGACCCGTAGTTCGCCAAGGGGCCTTCGACCCGCTGCCGGGCCTCGGCCACCGTGATCGGCTCCAGGCGGCCACCGAAAGTCTCGTCACCCTCGACTTCCTTGAAGAACTTGGCGGAATTCGTGTTCACCCCGGCCAGGACCACCGTCGGAAGTTCGGCGAGATCAAGGGCGACCGCGATCATATGCTCGGCGTCGCCGTAGCTGAACGACACGGCCACCAGTTCCTGCTCGCCGAAGGCATCGCGCGCGCGATACGCCTGGCCGGGGACCGCCTTTCCGATGTCGGTCACCCACTCAGGCGGGTAAACCCCGTCGTCGGCCAGGTCGGCCAGCTCGTCGCTGGCGCGCCGCTTGACCGCCTTCGTCCCCAGCGCCACGAGCAGCCGGAGAAACGCCGCCTGCTCCGGCGGCTCAAGTACGCTGGCAGCCCGTCTGATAAGCCCGGTCACGACCCGGACGTGGGACTCGTCGCTGTCGTCGGCCATGCCAGGCAGCGCCAGCATCTCGCTGGCCTGCACCTCCGCGCCGAGCACATCGCCCGCCCTGATCGACTCCCAGAGCTGCTCCAGGGCCGCGTCGAGCGCGCTGAGCCCCTCAGCGATCGCGCGCTGGTCGGCACTCGAAGTGCGAGCGGCACTGGCTCTCTGTTTCTTCCCCATCGCGCCATCGTAGCCACGGCCAGTGACAGCCGAAGGCTCCTTGGCCATCCCTACGCAAGGGGCTCGACGCGGAAGTTGCGCGCCATGTCGTCCGCGATCCTGGTTCCAGCCTCACCGAATACGGGCTCCAGCCACCGGACGGCGATCGCGATGACAACAGTGGACTCGGGGAGCCAGATCAGCCAGACCAGTTCTTCGCCAATGGCTTACTCGATTCGGTCTCAATTCCTCAGTTGTCCCGCAGTTACTGTTCAGCTCTCCTACAGTTCTGTGCAAAGATGTCGCGCTTTGACAGGAGATGATCATGTTTAAGGGACGGCCAAGGTTTGCCCGGACGACAATGGTTGCCGTGGCGGGCGTGAGTTGCCTGGTGGTCGCCGCCTGCGGCAGCAGCACTTCCTCAAGTGCCGGCGCTGTCCCCAGTGCCAGCAGCACCGTGGACCCGCTGGCGGGACTGAGCCCGGCCAAGGTGCTGGCGGAGACCCTCGCTGACGCCAAGGCCGCGTCGAGCATAACGATGAAGGGATCGATCAACCAGTCGGGCCAGGTCCAGACCATCAACCTCGCGATCAAGCCGGGTCACGGATGCGCAGGGACGATCGGAATGGGCAGCAAGGGCAATTTGAAGCTCATCGTGATCGGCAAGACCGTATACCTGAGCCCGGACGACACCTTCTGGAAGGTGAATTCCGGAGCCGAGGCGGGTGCGGTCATAGCGCTGGTCGACGGAAGATATCTCGAGGCTCCGACGAGCGACAAGAACATGACGCCGTTTGCCCAGCTATGCGACGTGTCACAGATATTGTCGTCGGACAGCTCGTCCGGTCCGGTCACCAAGGGCGCGGTCACCGTGCTTGGCGGCACCCGCGTGCTGCCGCTCAAGGATTCCGACAACGTGGCGTACGTGACCGACACGAGCAAGCCGGAGATCGTTGAGTTCGCCGCGGCCAAGGGGGCGAAGAACGGGACGGGCATGGTCGCCGTGACGATAGATACCCCCGTCACGTTGACCGCGCCCCCAGCCAGCCAGGTGATCGACGGCACCAAGCTCGGCATGTGACCGGCAACAGCGTGCCGAGTTTCATCTGATCGGCCGCACTGACGCCGCCGCCTCAGCCCCAGACCTTCGCGGCCGTGTCGGCGACCAGGGCGAGCTTGGCCTTCTGCTCGTCCCGGGTCAGCACGTTGCCCGCCGAGGTAGAGGCGAACCCGCACTGCGGCGACAGCGCCAGGTTGTCGAACGGCACGTACTTAGCCGCCTCGTCGATCCGCCGCCGCAGCCTGTCCGGTGACTCGAGCGCCGGCGTCTTCGACGACACGAGGCCGAGCACGACGGTCGTCCCTGGCCGGACGAAGCGCAGCGGCTCGAACCCGCCTGACCGCTCATCGTCGTACTCGAGCAGGAACCGGTCCACGGGCACGGTGCCGAACAGCTGCTCGGCGACCGGCTCGTAGCCGCCCTTCGCCATGTAGGCGGAGCGGTTGTTGCCCCGGCAGATATGCATGCCGACGGTGACCTCCGGGTGGGCGGCCCTGATCCCGTTCACGATCGCGGTGTCCGCCGCGACCGAGCCGGCCAGGATGACCTTCGGGTCCATGGGGTTCAGGGTGGCGGCACGGAACTCGTCGTCGAACACCTGGTTGTACGACAGGGAGTCGAGCTGCACCCACCGCGCCCCGAGCGCCGCGAGCTCGGACACCTCCGCGACCTGCAGCGCCACCAGGTCGTGGACCAGTTCGGCCGGGTCGGGGTAGGCCGCCGCGGAGACGTCGGACCGCCACGCCATCGCGCCCATCGCCGCGGACATCATCGTGATCTTGAACGCGCCCGGCACCTGTGCGGCCATGTAGCCGGCCTCGACCGCGGTCAGGTGGTCCTTCTGGAACACCTTCGACGTCGCCGCCGTCATGAGGAAGTCGGTCTCGCTCTCCGGCGGGATCTCACCGTCGGGCCGGTGCCACGTGACCGCCGGGGTCCGCACGGGGCTCATCCCGCCGATCGACTCGAGGATGCCGGTCATCCAGTTGGTCCGGCGCACTTCGCCGTCGGTGAAGACCTTGAGCCCCGCCGCGCGCTGCTGCTCGATGTTCTCCGCCGCCGCGCGGTCCTCCGCCGCCCGCAGCTCATCCTTGGTGATCTGGCCGGCTTTGTAGTCGGCCCGGGAGGTCAGCAGCCAAGGCGGCCGGAGCAGGCTGCCCACGTGTTCGGCGTGAATATCCGTTGCCATGACTTCCGTCTCCTTCGCGCGGACGCCCACCGGTAACTGATCTGTCAATAAATGTCCGCTGCGCGCCGCGGCCCCGCAACCGCCGGGGCCACAAAACAGCACGTGGCATATCCGCGCCCGCTCACGAACTTGCTCCGGATGGCGAACCAGGGACTCAGAAGAATTCGAAGTACTCGCGCATCTCCCAGTCAGTCACCTCGTCCGCGGAGTCGGGCGTGCCGGCTTCCGCGAGCGCCGCCTCGTAGCGGGCGATTTCCGCGCGCTTCATCATGACCAGGTAATCCACCAGCGTGTCGCCGAAGGCCGCACGGTAGAACGGGTCACCGTCCAGCGACTTCACCGCGGCCGAGAGCGAGGTGGGCAGCCGGACCAGTCCCTCGGCCGCGTACGGGTCCGCCTCGACAGGCGGCGGCGGCGTCAGCTTGCGCGCCACGCCGTCGAGCCCGGCGGCCAGGCTTGCCGCGAGGTACAGGTACGGGTTGGCGGCGGGCTCGCCCGCACGGTACTCCACGTGCGCGCCGGCGTCGCCCGGGGCGCCCTGCACCCGGACGAGCGCGCCCCGGTTCTCGATCGCCCAGGCCACGCGGTCGGGGGCGAACGAGTACGGGCGGAACCGCTTGTACCCGTTGACGGTCGGCGCAGCGAAGGGGAGCGACGGCACGGCGTGCTCGATGAGCCCGGCGACGTAGGACAGGCCGACGGGGGAGAGTGCGGCGTCGGCGGAGGCGAACGCGTTGCCGTGGTCCGCGAGTGACTTGAGCGACTGGTGCAGGTGCCAGCCGGATGAGGTGATGTTGGCGAGGCCCGGCCGGGCCATGAAAGTGGCGAGCAGGCCGCGCCGCCGGCAGACCTGCTTGACCGCGGAGCGGAACAGCACCGCCGCGTCGGCTGCCGCTAGCCCGCTCATCGGCGCGAACGTCACCTCGACCTGCCCGGGACCCCACTCGTCCTCCATGGACCGGGGCGGCAGAGCGAGTTCCCACAGCGCGTCCCTGATCGCGTCGAGCGTGCCCGCCATCGTGTCGAGCCGGCTCTCCGACAGGAACTGGTAGCCGCGCTCGAAGATCGACACGGCGGGCGCCGGCGGTGTGAACCCCGCGTTCTCCGGCGCGAGCGGGCCGCCCGCGGGCCTGAAGATGGAGAATTCGATCTCGAGTCCGACAGTGAAGTCGTAGCCGAGGTCGCCGAGCGTCGCGAGCTGCCGCCGCAGCAGTCCGCGGCCGTCGAGCGGTACCGGCTGCCCGTTCGCGAAGTACGCGTCGCACAGCAGCCAGCCGGTCCTGTCCGCCCAGGGCAGCACCTGGAACGTGGCCGGGTCGGGGACGAGCACGATGTCGGGGAACCCGGTGAACTCCGCGATGCCGAACCCGCCGCCGGCCGCGAACGGCGGCACGAACACGTTGTTGCCGGTGTCGAGAGAGTAGATGGCGCCGGAGAAGTCGAGCCCGTTGGCGAGCGCGGCGATCGCCGCGTCCGGGGAGAGGGCCCTAGTCCGCACGATGCCGTGCTGGTCCACCACGGCGAGCCGCACCGTCCGCAGCCGGTGGGTCAGGATCCGCTCCGCTACCTCGCCGGCGAGCGCGACCACCGAATCGGAAAGCAGCCCGTGCCGCGCGACAAACCCCGGTTGCCCAACACCCGCGTCCGCACCAGTACTCACGCAAGCAGATTAAACACCACGGCCGTTTTCCGGTAGGGCAAATCTAGCTGCGGCCGAAACCGTGCGGGCTGGCCAGGCGGAACAGGGGCGGGCCGGGAATGCGCGTTCCCGGCCCGCCGCAGTTTGCTGACTACGGTAGTTAACCCCGCCGAGCTTGCCTCAGCTGGTGAAGGCTTGTAGTTCGGAGAGTTGTCCGGCGGGCCAGCCGGTGTTGGCGGTGAAGGTGAGTTTGAGGTAGCGGACTGAGGATGCGGGGAAGGTGATGGTGGCGGTGTTGCCGGTGGCGGGGTTGAAGGTGTAGCCCGCGGAGGCGGCGAGGGTGGTGTAGTTGGTGCCGTCGGTGCTTCCCTGGACGGTGATCGTCTGGGTGCGGGTGGCCCAGGCGGTCGATGGCGGCAGGTCCATGACGATCCTGCTCACGCTGGTCGCGGAGCCGAGGTCGACCTGGAACCACTGGGGGAATGCGTTGTTGGTGCTTTCCCAGTAGGTGCTGGTGTTCCCGTCC
>Ga0207416_1001833_pt1 | contig 25632 bp, 19 predicted proteins | sample PaiPotPPM11metaG_FD_184107 | JGI IMG/M metagenome (GOLD analysis project Ga0207416, IMG submission 184107) | Iron sulfur acid spring bacterial and archeal communities from Banff, Canada, to study Microbial Dark Matter (Phase II) - Paint Pots PPM... ... | reverse complement strand
AAGGCGGTGCTGAAGGGCAACGACCTCGGTCGTTCCACCAAGCCGGCGCCGAACCTCTACCCTCACCAATGGAACTGGGATTCCTGCTTCATCGCGATCGGCATATCGCGGTATGATGCCCAACGCGCAATGGAGGAGATACGATCATTGCTCAAGGGGCAATGGCGCAACGGCCTCATCCCCCAGATCATTTTCAATCCTCAGGGAACGGGCTACTTTCCAGGGCCGGACGTGTGGCAGAGCGAACGCTCGCCCGACGCACCGAAGGATGTGGAAACTTCCGGAATAACTCAGCCGCCGGTGCTAGCCACGGCTGCCCTCGCGGTCGCGCAAAATGCCCCGGATCGAGCCGAAGCCAGTGAGTTTCTCAAGGAGGTTTATCCGGGAATCGTTCTCTATCATCGGTTTCTCTACGAGGAGCGAAATCCGGACGGCACCGGCCTGGTCATCGTCGTGCACCCATGGGAGTCGGGGCTGGACAATTCGCCGCCGTACCTCGACGCCGGTCAGCGCGTCCAGCTTGCCTACAGGCCACAATACACGAGGCTCGACACGCTGCATGTCGCGGCGAAAAATCGCCCAACGAACAAGGACTATGACCTGTTCGTGTACCTGCTGGAGCAGATGCGCGCGGTCAACTGGGACCAGAAGCGATACCTCGAGAGCGCGCCGCTCCAGGTCGAAGATGTGCTGTTCAATTCCATCCTCTGCCGCGCGGACGCGGATTTGGCCGCCATCGCAGAAATGATCGGGGAGGCGCCGGAGCAGGCTCAAGAATGGCACCGGCAGACGAGCACCGCGATAAACGACAAATTGTGGGATGAGGGGGCCGGAACCTACTACAGCTACGATCGGGTTGCCGGACGGCTACTCGAGGTCAATACGCTCGCAGCATTTCACACCCTCTACGGTCGCGTGGCGCCGAGAGATCGAGCCGAACGACTCATTAACGAACATCTCCTGAACGGGCGCGAGTACCGCCCGGACGGTGGCTATGCTGTGCCTACCACGTCCCTCGATTCACCCTGGTTCAACCCAGAAAACTATTGGCTGGGTCCGGTGTGGGTCAATACGAATTGGATGATCTTGCATGGTCTGGAACAGTACGGTCGTACCGATCTACACGAGTCACTCACCCGCCAAACCCTCGGCCTCGTCGAACGGTCTGGCTACCGAGAGTACTTCAACCCACTAACTGGCGAGGGTTACGGCACCGACAGCTTCAGCTGGACCGCGGCGCTCACAATCGATCTGGTGGAGGAGAGGAAGTAGGCTCCGGATACACGAGGGAGACCGGGTAGGAAGTCAGCCATCCGGTGTCGAGCCGAACCAGAGCAATTAGACGGCCTGATCGGCCCTCTTTCAATTCGACCAGCTCTCCGCGCCACTGCCGGCGGTCGGGAGTGCGCACGACTACTCGATCTCCAACCCGGAGCTCGGTTTCCATGTCCTCAGGTTACTAGCTTCGATTGTTGATACCGCCGGCGAAGTCACGCGGCATAAGGGGAAGACAGCGACCAGGAAGGGACAGGCCTGCAGAGCTGTCACTTTGGCGCCTCGGCAGTCGTATAGTCCCGCGGATGGCGGAGAAATTGCGCCATGATTCTGAGTCCCCTGTCACTACCGTTGAATGCCTGCGATAAGAATGCCGGCACGATACTTTTGTCGTAGGTCATGTGATGCGCCTTCCGCCAGGCCGCATACACGCTCTCGATATCATTACACATACCGTCAAGCCCGGCGCTTAGCTGAAACAGGTCGGTGTTTGGGTCGATGGTGTCCCGACGGTCGACAGCATCGACCTCCTTACACGCCGGTCGCCTCGACGCGAAATCGTGAGTCATCTGTGCGAAATCGTCATGGCGAAACGCCGCTCGAAAGTCCAAATAAATCGGTAGCAGGACTGAATACGCCTGAGTGACTTGTCGAAAGTCCTCCTGTGAATATGCCTGTGACGAGCCGCAGGCGGAAAGAAGACACATCATGGCTAAAGCAAACAGTAGGGCTCGCATAATGGCACATAATACCCCGCCTGCCGCTGCGAAATGCTAGCAGAAGCAGCCCATCCTGCATACCCTCCCCCTATATCCGCCAACTACCACATGCCGGTTTCGAGGTCCTGAGCATAGCGCACGGCAGCAACAAGTGCCTCATGCTGTGTGGCAAACCAACGATCAATCGTCCTTGCGGGAGGCGAGACGTCCTCGGCGAGCGTCCAGCGGTACGAGTCGCCTTCTTGGAAGATCGCGATGTCCCATGGTGACTCATTCAGGACGGTCACGAGATAGCGCCAGATGAACTTGCCGGCACGGTCTCTACGGGTCCCATAGCCGCATCTCACTTCCACCAGCAAGATCCACAGACGGGTTGACATGGGTGCCTGCGGTATCGACAACAGCTCGGGCAGAGTTTGAGCATGTCGTGACCCAGTCTGGGCAGCCATAACCGGAGGTCGTTGAGGGCACCGCAGTTGGGGCAGCGGAGGGTGCCTCGTTCAAGACCTTGCTCGGAATGGTCTTGGTTGAGGATGATGCCACATTCCCCGCACAGGTAGATGTCTTTGGCGTTCGGGTGCTCCTCCGGCATTCCCTGGGTGAAGCACTCGAAGGTCGGGATCTGTGAGCTTTCCCGGATGACCCGCGTCCTGATTTCAGCCACACGTATCACCTCCTCCACGCGGTGCGGAGCAGGAGATAGGCCACGTGTGGCCTCATTGACGGCGCGAGCCACATTAGCGGACGGAAGTCCTCCAAAATAACGACACAAGGCCTACGTGTCGAGGGGCTTTTGTCCTGCTTGCGTGTCCTGAGTCTCGTCAATCAGCGCAGGCGGCTCTATCCCTTTTGGATCCGTTGATCCACAATGAGGGCGAAGTGCAACGCATCCGATATCCGCACCTGTCCGGGAAGGCCGGCGACGCCCACCGGTCCTGGATCGTCACCTGACGCGCTGGTTGACCTCGTCAGCATTTTCGATATCGGGATAGAGCCCAGCGAAGGCTCAAGGGAGCGCTCAGTGACCGGTCCGCTCTGCCATGACATGGTTCGTCCTTGCTGGAGCACCTGACGCGCTACCAAAGTGTCGGTTGAGCAGTCTCTTCGTTGTGTCTGGAAGGAGTATTGACCGTCTGATCGATCACCGGTAAGCTTTGCGGACAGATTCATTGCTACGTGGTTTGAGAGTATGCGCCGACGTCCCGGGGCCCATGTGTCCGCCTTCATCGCGACAATACTTGCCCTGTCCGCTACCGGCGCGCACGCGGCTCGTCATACTCCGCTCCGGTCACTTCCGCTGCGCCTTACCGATCTCCCATCGGGCTTTCAGCTGACTAGCACCAAGTCGGTTGCCAACGCGTACGAGACGGTCTTTCATCACCCTGGGTTGGTTGGCATCACCGATATTGACGACATTGTGCGTCGGACCCCGGGCACCTCGGGGGCGCACGGCTACTACAGAGGTGCCGTCGATTCCACACGGAGATCCGTGAATCGCCGCATTTGCCGCGAGGTCGCGGTGGGACATCTGGGGACGGAACGAACCGGCTGGCTGTGTCAGGGTATTACGTGGAACAGCGTACCCTTTGATGAGGTCTACATCCTATTTCGACGTAACGCATTCGTAGCTAGCTTGACTGTCGCCGTCAGCGCTCACGGTTACGAGCCGGGCCAGGTGGCTCGATATGCACAGATTATGGACGGCCGCATCAAAGCTGCGCGATGACCTCGAGCGGGGTACCGACTGGCTGACTGCGGTGCTTGCGTACTCGACGGGGACATGCTAAACCAAGGATGCGTTCGTTGTCATCTCCGGCACACGCGAGTAGGACAAGGGAATGCAGAGCGACCCTCATACAAACATCGCGTATTACGAGACGCTTGCCGATGTCTACCGCCTTTTCTTTCCTGATCTGGACAAGAATATGCAACAGGAAGGGGCCTGGCTCGACGTCGTTTTACAGACCTACGGCGCAAAGCGCGTACTGGATGCCTCGTGCGGCACCGGGCGTCAGGCCGTGCCACTAGCCGAGCGTGGCTATGAGGTGATCGCAGCGGATCCGAGCCCAGCGATGCTTCGGCAGGCTCGAGTGATCGCCAAGCAACACGGTACACGCGCCCGCTTCGTGCAAACTGCCTTCGTCGATCTCCCGCAAGCCGTCGGCAGCGACTTTGACGCAGTGATTGCTCTCGGAAATGGCCTTTGCAATTTGGAGCACCGAGAAGACATCCTTGCCGCGCTCCGATCCATTCATCGTTGCTGCCGACCTGACGGGATCTGCATCATCGGCATCAAGGATTTCGACCGGTTATGTCTTCGACGGCAACGCTTCCACGGCCACGGAATCGACGACGAGAACGGTGTACGCACCATCCTCTTCGAGACCTGGGATTTCGCTGATCCGATCCTCATCGTAACCGCGTTTGCGATGGAAGGCGTTTGGGACCAAAAGATCGGCAGGCACGTGGACTGGAGAACACGATCTGCACAGACACGTGAGTACATGGCGGGCAGCCGAGAAGTTCAGACTCTTGCGCGCGAAGCCGGATTTAGCTCGGTCCGGCGCCTAGAACATCGCTCGGAGGCGGTCTACGCGCTTTGCCCCTGAGCAACGAAAGTCAGTACTCCTTTTTTATTGACATGTGCTCGTTCGACCCATAGCCGCCCGAACGGCGGTCCGGTAGCACAATCTGCTCGCGCTCGCCATGTAAAAAACAGCCCTCAAGCGAGGGCTGTTTCTGGCGAGCGACGGTGGAGAGGCGGCGGTGCCTGCGGGTGGCACGAGGTTTACAGTGAGCCACCCGCAGGCGGGACGGAAAGGAGAAGGACTAAAGTGATGTGATGAGTGCCCCGGGCGACGGGAGCCGCCCGGTCGGTAATCCCCACCTCCACAGACTACCTGGTGAAACCTTACCGCAGATCTGGTTTCCCGTCGAGAGCCGATCAGGGCGCTCAAGCGGCGCCGTATCGCATTATGTCGAGGTTTGTGACGAACGTGTCGGTGACAGAAACGGACTTCAGCGTCGCTCGCTCCTCGGCGTGTCCTCCTCTTCGTCCACGGGACAGCCGTTCTTCTCCCCGGTTTTCCACATGTTCGTCCACAACTTTTTGCACAGGTGGGACGCTTAGATCATGACGTCGAGGTCGCCGCTCTTTGAGAGGACCTGTGCTGTGGAGTACTCCCCATGAAGCATGAACCGCAGGTCCAAGGTTGCCTCACCGATACGCAGATTGGAGACACGCACCTCCCCAAGCCAGTCCGGCAGCGCCGGATCAAGAGTGACGCGTCCATTTCCAGCGTCTGGACTAATCCCGAGGAACATTTGAAGCAGGAGAAGCGTTGTACCTGCTGCCCAGGCCTGTGGCGAACAAGCAACGGGGTAGGGGACCGGGAATGGGTTGTGCACGCGAGAAAAGCCGGTAAACAATTCTGGAAAACGGTAATACGTGTATTCCAGGCCCGCGTGATACAGCTGGGTCGCGATGGTCAGAGCGTCACGATTGAAACCGTACCGGCGCAGTCCTGACACCAGGAGCGACACATCATGCGGCCATACGGTTCCGAGGTGGTATCCCATAGGGTTATAGCCCACCTCATTTTCGGAGACGCATCGCACTCCCCACCCGGAGAGAAGATCTGAGCGCTTGAATTGTAAGAGCATCCGCTTGGCCAGGGCAGGTTCCACAATCCCCGTCCAGAGGGCCTGGCCGGGATTAGAGGAAATGGTTTTCACCTGTCGTTTCCTACCGTCAAGAGCAAACACGAAGAACTCTCGGTCCTCCATCCAGTAATCACGATTGAATCGCTCGCGCAGCTCCGCCGCCTCGGCACGCAATTTCCTAGCGGCGTCGATCTCACCCCGCATTTCGCATAAGTCGCTCACGCCCAGTTTGGCCGCGTAGACGTAGCCCTGGACTTCCACCAGGGCGATAGGTTGCTCAGCCAGTGAGCCGTCAACGTTGAAGACCGACACAGCAGAATCCTTCCAACCGTGGTTGATCAGTCCCTCGTCCGGTTGGTTACACCAGTACTCCACGTAGCCGTCGCCATCACGATCGCCGTGGTGGTCAATCCAATCCAGGGCGCGCATCGCCGGCTCCCACAGCTCGTCCACCAGTTGGCGATCCCCCGTCCAGCGAAACGTCTCGGACAAGAGAATGAGCCAGAGTGGCGTGGCATCGGAGGTTGCGTACGAAGGCGTGTGCGGTATCTCGTTGAGCCTCGCCATCTCACCGCGTCGCAGCTCATGTAAGATCTTGCCTGGCTCCTCGTCCTTCCAGGGATTTGTTTCGCGACCCTGATAATGGGCGAGCAAGCGAAGAGTCGCCCTGGCCAGCTCGGGCGTGAAAATGAGACTCTGCAGTGCCGTGATCAGACTATCCCTACCGAAGAAGCAGGCGAACCACGGTGTGCCGGCCGTGACCATCGGCCCCCATTGCGTCTCCGACATGAGGAGTCGCAAATCGAGGACGCTGCGCTGGAACATCCTGTCAAAGAGATCACTCGTCGTCCCCACATAGGTGTTGCGTTGCAGCCAGTTGGTATAGGAGGTTTCCAGGGCATGACGCGCGTGCACATAAGACACTGGCTTCGGTCTGTCCTCCGCCTCCTGCGTCGTGATGACAATCGTCAGAACTACCGACTGTCGCGGCACGAGGTGGAGATGGAAGGTGGCCGCTTGATCTTCAAGCGAGTCCGGCTTCTCGAGAAAGCTCACGTGCGTGCTGCGGACCACATCATCCAGGCCACGGTAGGACATGGTGAATGCTCGATCTTCGTACGCTGTGGGAAGCGTCTCGCCACGGCGCGATCGTGTCTTGTATCCTCTGACTTCAAATATATCCAGGAAATCGGCGCCAAATGTCAGCGATAGCGGTAAATCCACCGGCTCGTTTCCGTAGTTCATGAAGCTGATGCGCTCGTAGACTGCATCGTACACGAGCCGGCTTCGGTTGATACTGACAGTCTGGCTGCGAATCGTTCGTCCGTCCTGAGCTATGTCGGGACTTGTAAGATCGACGCTCAGCAGACAGTTTTTTTCCGCAGACGAGTAGAGCGCTGTTGCTCGGTGACCGGCCAGAGTCAGATCATAGGTGCTCAGAAACCGAGTGTCCCGCAGGTACAGACCGAGACCCTGCTCATTGTGTTTGGGAATGTTCCCATCGATGTCCGTTAGCATGAAGAGATCATTCTCTTTGATCACGCGCGTCTCGACCGTACTTTCTACTTTGGCGGGGCGGGTGTACTCGGCCGCCCGCGTTCGGATTTTCTCCATCTGGTCTTCGACGCTGATGGTCTGACTCATGCCGTTTCCCTCCCTCGTTTCTCGCGCGTATGCTATATCGTACTGGCAGTTATATAGTGTCGGGCGAGAGCATGCAAGGCATAAAGCGAGGGAGAGATGAAACTTAGACGGATCGGAGTCATGACCAGTGGCGGCGATGCCCCAGGCATGAACGCGGCGGTGCGAGCGGCATACCGCATGGCCAGGCACCTGGGGCTGGAGATCGTCGCCATCCGAGACGGGTATCAAGGGTTGCTCAATGGCCAGGTAGAGCCACTGGACACGCACAAGGTAGACGGCATCGAACGGTTGGGTGGCACCATACTCGGCACGTCCCGGAGCGTAGAGTTTCGCACGCCGCAGGGCGTTGAGCGCAGCCTGCGTCAGCTTGATCGTCACAACATTGAAGGGCTCGTCGTCGTCGGTGGCGAAGGCTCGCTCAAGGGCGCATATTCCCTGCATCAACGTGGCTATGGTGTGGTGGGCGTCCCGGCGAGCATCGACAACGACGTGGGCGGCACCGACGTGGCGATCGGCGTTGACACGGCGGTCAATACCGCGCTCGACGCGATCGATAAACTGAAGGACACGGCCGCGGCCTTCCATCGCGCCTTCGTCGTGGAGGTCATGGGCCGACAGTCGGGATGGATCGCGCTTCAAGCCGCAATCGGCGGCGGAGCGGAGATGGTGCTGATACCGGAAGTGCCATTCGAGATCGAAGATGTGGTGAGGCGTATGAAGGAAGTGCAGGCGAGTGGGAAGACGCATTTCCTGTTAGTGGTTGCAGAAGGCTGCAAACCAAGTGCGGCGGAGATAAGCGACGCCATCAGCAAGCGAGACGATGTGGAGTTCGAGTCGCGGCTCACCGTGCTTGGGCACATTCAGCGAGGAGGCTCGCCGTTTACATTCGATCGTTATCTCGCCGCTCGCCTCTCCCTCAAGGCAGTAGAGGAGCTGGCAGGGGGACGATCAGGCTCAGTGGTCGGACTCAGGGCAACGAAGATTGCGGCAACCCCTATCGAAAGCGCGGTGAATGAGCCGAGCCCCTTTAATTCGGAGACCCATCGCTTCGCCGAGATCCTGGCCGGCTAAGCGGTTCGGCTCTCCGCGTCACATGCCTGGATTATTGACGATGGGGTGTCTCATGCCACCGGGCGGCACCACGCCCGATGCACCCTGGGTGCTTGTGAGAGAGCGCTGCGCTCCAGAGAAAATCCGTGCATGCACAAAGACGCCGTATTGTCAAGTTGACCGCATTTCTTCGATGCGCTATCGTAGACGAGTGCTGAGCCCGTCTCTTGAGGCGGCAGAACGGCCAGGGCGCCAAGGCGCCCTGGCCGCTTCACTTTTTGGGGACACTCGCGTGCTAAGCCCGTCCCCTATTCAATTGCGCTCAAAGCATAGGTGAAAATTCTGTCAAGGTCAATACTTTCGTGAAAAATTTCTCCACAAGATGCAACGGATTCCCGAGCGCGAGGTGCTGCGATCGAGCGCAATTCGCCGTCTGATAAGAGAAGCCAGTGGAACGCGGCGGTGACCGCGGAACTCAGCTTGCGAGAAGTACAACTTCTGGTTCGCGTAGCGACACATTACCAGGCCGCCATGGGCCCGATGCGGTTTTTGGTTCGCCTCACAGCTTCGTCGGAGGTCAAATCCAAGTATCGCTTTGTGACGGAAGAGAGTAAGTGGCTCAAACAATTCGCCGAAGCCACACACCGGCAGATGGAGGCAGACGGCGTCAGTTCGGCACGCGTCTCATTTACTCTGGCTGCCCTGATTGCTTTTTGGGGAAGGTTGCTGACCCAGCTCAATTCAAGGCGCTCCAGGCGACGAATGTCGCAGGAGCAGGTGCGCGAAAGAGAAGAGCTGGCCGCCAAGCTGCAAGTAGCAGCGGCCGATCTCTGCAAGATCAATCCTGAAGCAGTCGCACAAGTTTTAGAAACACGGCGGCCGACCGAAGCGGAATGGATGCGGGTGAAGCTCCCACTACCCGAGTAAACCACGACTTTGCCGGCGGCTGTGTGCGGACTGAAGCAGCGTCTCAATGTCCTGAGACTGGAGGATGATCAGATGCTTTCGGAACTGATAGCCCTTCGAGGGATCCACGAAGGTGTACGTGACGAGCAGCCCGTCTTCGAGCTCGTCGATCAGGATGTCATGCACCTGGTAGCGATCAAGCTCCTGTCCCAGTGCCCGCAAAAAGTCCTGGTGGCCCGTGGAGGCGAGACTCCAACGCGCCTGATGTTTTCCACCAAACAACTTTCGGCCGCGCGCGAGCTGCTCTCCCTGCTCGAGCAGAGCTGCCGTGGAGAAGTGCACCTCTTGCAGATACGGCTCCGCACCTCCTGCTTCGATTACCAGAGTGAAACCATCGGGTACTTCGATCAGACGAAAGCGGCTCATGCTCTCGTGATCCAGGTATGCACCCAGTGCGCGTAGCATGCCTTGATAGGCAAACTTCTCGGTTGGTTGTGGCGCCACTCAGCTCCCTTTAGCCTGGATTATCCCTTACGCTTCCCCCTCCCATTGCACCAGAGCAGCGCGTGGCGCCGGGACAGGGAAGATGCGGTGCCATGCTCGTAGCTCTCCACCACGTCTCGCATACCATCCTGCCTGATCTCGCACCAGGTTGCACGCGGTACAATTGCTCCGGAGATTTCGATCGGTTGGCCGGTGCCAACCTGAGCCAGGCGGAGGTTACGGTGCGGGTTGTATGCGCGCGGCATTGATGCGACTGGCCGTGATGATCGGCCTCGCGCTGTGCTGCTTCGCGCTTGGAACCGCCCTCATCCCGAATCACGTCGAATCCCAAGGTCCGGTGGGCCGGTTTCCGATCAAGCACATTATCATCATTGACAAGGAGAATCACTCCTTCGACAATCTGTTCGGTCGGTTTCCGATCGCCGATGGCGCCACTCGAGCCCTGGTCTCGACCGGAAAGATTGTTTCTCTAGGGCACACGCCCGACCATACTCTTCTGGATGTCGGTCACGCGGGCGCGGCGGCGGTGTTGGCCGTCGACAACGGGAAGATGGATCAGTTTGATCTGCTTCCGGGCGCGCTGCAATTCGGCAAGGATGTTGCCGACTCGCAGTACTACCCTCAGGACATCCCGAATTACTGGAAGTACGCACAACGCTTCACGCTCGACGATCACTTCTTCTCGACGATCCTGGGACCGAGCTTTCCGAACCACCTAATCGCGATCGCGGCGAATTCGGGGGGAGCCATCGATAACCCCCATGGACAACTTGTGCACGCGTGGGGATGCGATGGCGGACCGAATTCGGTCGTCAACGCGATCACGCCCGACGGAACCCGATTCGTCACGAAGCCGTGCTTCGATTTTCAAACATTACCTGATGTGCTCCAGCGAAATCACATTTCGTGGAAGTACTACGCTCCGCCGCAGTTCGCCTCGGGTTATGTCTGGTCGGCGCTCGATGCCATCAGGCATATCCGATACTCGCCGCTCTGGAACGCCGATGTAGTGCGCGATACCACCTTCGTCAACGACGTAAGTCAGGCCCACCTCCCTGCCGTGAGCTGGCTCGTGACCAACACGCGCGAGAGCGACCACCCTCCCGCGTCCATCTGCCTTGGCGAGAATTGGACGGTCCGAGTCGTCAATGCCGTCATGCGGAGTCAATATTGGAAAGACACGGCTATCTTCCTGACCTGGGACGACTTTGGTGGCTTTTACGATCACGTCGCCCCTCCTCACATCGACAACATCAGCCTCGGACCCCGGGTGCCAACCATCGTCATCTCACCCTTCGCTCGTCCTCACTTTGTGGACCATTCGATTTTCGATTTTGATTCGTTCTTACGGTTCATCGAGCAAGACTTCCACCTGCCGGCTCTGAACGATCGAGACCGGCTTGCCAGCCCCATGTTGTCGTCGTTCGATTTTCATCAAAAGCCCGCACCTCCACTCGTGCTAAAGCAACGAACATGCCCGAAGAGCGCGTATATTACATCGACTTCCCTCTCCGGCACCGTGGTGAGCGTACGCTCCTCCCATGGATTGCAAACTGTTATCGTGCGGATCAAGGGCGGGACGCTGGTAAGTGTGCTGTATGGACCGTCGTACTATTTGCACGACAGCAAGGCTGATAGACTCACGTTCAAGCAGATCAGCCGTGGAGATCGAGTTTTCACACGCGCAACGCCCGATCCGCAGCGAGCCCTGACATACACTGCTTTTGATCTACGCGATGACTCTATCAAGCCGTTGAAGGATGCGACTGCCATCGTCGGGTCAATCAGTCAGGATGAGTCATATTTGAACGCGATGATCGGGAAGGAAAGTGTGATCGTCAATCTGAGTCCAAAAACACGCATCATCCTGGCCAATGGACACGTGGGCAGCTTCGACGACCTCGTGGGCGAACAGCTCGTCGGGATTACGGGTCTTCTCAATTCCAACACCATGACGGTGTTACAGGCTACCGAGATTCGCCTGCGCAGTCTAACTCAATCACGTGTCGTGGTAACTGTACGAAGTCTTTCGATCAAGGCGGGTCAAAAGCAGACCGTCATGGTCAGTGCCCCCAGGGGTACGGCACTTCGAGTCGAGATTCGCTTCGCCGGCGGCGCAACTATCCGCAAGAGCCTCGTCGTAGGCCGAAGTGGTAAATCGGAGTACACCTTCAGCATTCCCGCTGGGTCCAATACCGCAGGCTCGCAGCGCGCGATGATCACGGTGACCTCAAAAGCCGGGACGGCACGAACGGTCTTCATCGTGGAACGCACTACGATTGAGGCGTACCTAAGCCACCGCAGCGTGAAACAGGGAAATACGCAGACGGTCGTGATCATCGGCCCGCGGTCATCCTCCGCGCAGCTCCAGATCTTCTGGCCTGACGGCCGATACACAACTCATTCTCTTCACCTCGACTCGCATGGGCACGCCAGGTATACGTTCCGGATTCCGAAGATGTCGGGCCCACTCAGGACCCACACCGCACTCGTCCAGGTCACCGTAGCCCGTGTCTCGGGCACCTACGCGGGAGTAGCCCATATGACTATCGTGTAGCGCGAATTGCTCGTGGCCGGATCGAGTCCTCGGAACGTGCAAGGGTTCGTGAGTTATCGTGCCTGTTCTCTTGACGACAGTCGCCTGTAATCCCACCCCTGGTGGGTGCGTGTCTTGCTGCCCCGGATCCGCTCGGCATTCGCGCACCTGTGACGCGCACCCTGCTAGAATCGGCCTTGATGCTGGACGACCACCCCCGCGGCCGCCCCTCGCTCCGCCTCCCCACTTACGACTATGCCCAGCCCGGTGGCTACTTCGTCACCATTTGTAGCCTGGATCGGATTTGCCTCTGACCGTATCCGCGACTACATTGCCTACAATCCCCTTCGCTGGGACAGTGATCCCGATCGGCCGATGGAAGGCATCAAGCGGTGATAGGTGAGATGGACGCGCACCCACGAGGGGTGCGACCACACAGGGAATGCGCCGGATAACTCTCGAACCCTCGGAACGTGATGTGACGATGCCATGAACGCTGAAGGCCAGGCAGGTACAATATTAGGTTCTATTGCTCGCAGCTGTGCCGGAGGCACCGGCCATACCCGAGGGCGAGTGCGTAGTAAGTAAATCGTTGCGAGGCATCAGACTCAAGAGTGACACAGAAAGGGGAAGGGTATGCCGCGGGCAGCTACCTGCCTGCTTGTGAGCGCGCTCTTGCTTGCCGCAATCACGGGCATTTCTTCCGGCTCATGGGAGTCGTCGCCGCTACGCGCCAACGCGAGTCCAGCTAATGTGGCGCGCTACCCCATCAAGCACGTCGTCATCATCGTCAGGGAAAATCACAGCTTCGACAATATATTTGGCCGGTTCCCGGGCGCCGACGGTGCCACCACCGCGGCGATTGCCGGTGGACAGACGGTGGCACTTAATCGCACGCCGGACCATACGCTTCTGGACATCGGGCATGCCGGGGATTCGGCCACGTTCGCCATCGATCAAGGCCGCATGGATCGGTTCAATCTGCTACCGGGAGCGATCCAGAACGGGAAGGATATCGCTACTTCTGAGTACTACCAATCTGATATTCCGGCGTACTGGACCTACGGACTGCACTTCACGCTGGATGATCACTTCTTCTCGACGATCATGGGGCCAAGCTTCCCAAACCACCTCGTCCTGATAGCCGGCACTTCCCACAATACGATCGACAATCCACGCGGCCAGACCCACCATGCATGGGGATGTGACGGTGGGCCATTTTCGGTGGTTACCGCCGTTGATCCCAACACCGGCCAGCACCACAACGTCCGTCCCTGCTTCGACATGCCTACCCTAGCGGACAGTATGCAGCGCCGACATGTCTCATGGAAGTACTACGCGCCGGCCGCCTACAGCTCCGGATACGTCTGGTCGTCGTTCGATGCCGTACGTCACATTCGTTACTCGCCGCTCTGGAAATCGAACGTCCCGTCAGACACACAGTTCATCAAAGATGTCGGCAGCGGCAGACTTCCCGCGGTCAGCTGGCTGGTTACCAAAGAGGAGCTGAGTGAACACCCGCCATATAGCATGTGCCAGGGCGAAAATTGGACGGTTGATCAGATCAACGCGGTGATGCGAAGCAAATACTGGAAGTCGACACTGATCGTTCTGACCTGGGACGACTTTGGAGGCTTTTACGATCACGTTGCGCCGCCGACTATCAATTACATCAGCCTCGGCCCCCGCGTGCCGACGCTCATGATCTCACCCTACGCTCGTCCTCATTATGTCGACCACCACCGGATGGACTTTGGCTCGATCCTCAAGTTCATCGAAGACGACTTCAGTTTGCCGCCGTTGACTTATGACGATCGCAGCGCCCGCTCCATCCTCTCATCGCTCGACTTCGGACAGCAGCCTCTCCATTCGCTCGTTCTAGAACACCGTGTGTGTCCTGCAGGCTCGCGCAACATTAAGACGACCCTGGACGGGACGTTCATTAAGCTCGAAACGCAACCATATGCAAATCAAATGGATCTGCGCCTCAACAGCCAGAATGTAGTCACGATTCTCCTCGGACCCTCCACCGCGTACAGACTCGGAAAGAATACACCGGTAGGCTTCTCGGACTTCCGGCTGGGCGATCATATCTCTGCCTTTGCCCGACCGGACCCTCAAAGTGCACTCACCTACGCCGCCGGTACATTGAATGACCGCGACCTGCGCTCGCTCAACAAGCAGCGCGCAACGATCGCCGGCGTCCACCAATCCGGGAGAGCGATCGACGTCCGCTTCAGCAACCACACCTTCTCGGTCGGCATCAGCGAATCGACCCAAATACAGCTCCAGGACGGAAGCAAGGGATCCTTCTCGGACTTTCAATCCGGCCAACGGGTGGAACTAACAGGCGTCGAGAATGCCCGCCTCCCGGAGATTACGTCTGCGTACAGAATCCGGATTGTCTCGTCCGCGTCTTGAGGACGCACGCTTCTCCAGGTGAGCGCAGGTAAATCATCGGCGGCATCCACCCTCACCCCCAGCCGGCCACAGAGGGACCGGCCTACCAAGGGTGCGGTAGAGGGGGAGATGCATGAGCCCGCAAGAACTTGCCGGCAATTGCTTAGGTGAGATACCGGGCAAACTCGAGCACAACGTAGATCAGGAAGATGAACGCAATACTCAGCCCCGTGGCGAAGCCAAATATCAAGATGTTCATTTCTTCGCGCGGACGGGAAATATCGGCCGGATCTGGCGCCCCCCCCGGATCAGGAGATGGGGCACTGGGTTGAGTGTGGTCAGAGGCAGTCTGAGAGGGACCTCCGGCAGGCGTCTCCACGTCATCCTCCATCGAAGCGGATCTTGCGCTCGATGCTATTGTATACCGTACCGCTAGTGGCTGAGCTGTCGACAGGTCACCACGAAGAGTTCGTGAGTTATTCCGCCTGTTCCCTTGACAGTGTCCGCGTGTAGTCGCACCCTTTGTGGGTGCGCGTCCGTCGTATGGCTGCGCGTCCGTCCCGCCGATTCCCGCTTGATGCCCTCCGTCGGCCGATCGGGGTCACTGTCCCAGCGAAGGGGATCGTAGGCAATGTAGTCGCGGATACGGTCAGAGGCAAACCCGATCCAGAGTACAGATAGTGACGAAGTAGCCGCCGGGCTGGGCATAGTCGTAGCTGGGGAGGCGGAGCGAGGGGCGGCCACGGGGATAGTCGTCCGACATCAAGGCCGATTGTAGCAGTGGACGGACGCGCACCCACCAGGGGTGCGACTACAGACGGTCATCGTCAAGGGAACTGCCAGGATGACTCACGCACCCTTGTCACCACGAGTCGGCATTTGATGCGCCTGCGACCAGCGGCTGTGGAGCGTCGGGCTTGAGGTCGACAAGGTCGCCGTGTGGGTCGAAATGCAGCGACTCGGGTGCCGAATCGACGTGCTGATGTAGATCGGACTCGACGTCACCCAGCATTGAGGCCGACACGGAGAATGACTCCAGATGGAGGGTGTCCTGGATCCGTACCAGGCGCGGCTCCCGGCCAACTGCGTTACAGGTCAAGAGAGCGGCGGCGATGGCGAGGCGGTCTGACGGCAGTACCATCGGAATGGCGACCGGCCGGGGCACTGTGGAAGTCAAAGCATTGGGATAGGTTCGTCCCAGGTCCATCTTCCGGACGAAGCGCACGGTTGTAAAGTCCGCCATACCGATGCCGTTAGCGTTGCCGCCGGATGCATCACTCAAGTCAAGGACAACCTGCTTACTGATCTCCGGACCCCCGCTTGCATAGGGAGTTGGGTACCTGCCCGTGATGTTCGGGTCGGCTCCATCTCCGCTGATATTCTTGCCGATGCGATCGATGATGAGCACGTCAAATCTGGCATAGGGAAGGGAAGGCATGGCGCTCTTTGCCTCCTCGAGCAGTGCAGGTTCGTCGCTGAGAATCCGATTGGCCGGCGCGGCGACGATTTTATAGGGCTGGTCATGAGCATTCTCCAGGATGGCCAGTCCGAATCGAATCGGGGCGCGATCCAGCGCGACTTCTGTCGCTTGCGGGATCATGTGGCTCATTTCACCGAAGCCTCGCGCGTGAATTGTCGCTGCGCCAACCTGCTTGCCCAGCCCAATAGCAATCATCTTGGCCAAACCGCTCTCGTACGGGCCCCGAAACGCCGTATGCGGCTTGACACGCGTGACCATCACGATCGCGTCCGCCTCGGCCGCGAGACGGTCGACGTGGACGGGCGTGCCGCCGGGTGTGGTACCCACGATGACCGTCTCCATCTGGGAACGAATGGCAGCGCCGATCCGCTCCGGCGTCACGCCAAGGTGGCGGAGAACCTCGAGCTGCCCTTCCGCATTGGCCCCGCCATGGCTACCCATGGTGGGAATGATAAACGGATCGCATCCGGCGGCACGCAGCTCCCGAACGAGGGCTGAGACTATCTCGGGGAGACCTCCGATACCGCGACTCCCCACTCCAATTGCTACGCGTTCTCCCGGGCGGACAAGGGAGGCAATTTCCCGCCGGCGGAGCTCTCGGGCCACGGCCTGTGGAATATCGTCAATCGCCTCAGGCGTTGGAGCAACATATCTTACCCGCACCATGCGAGGAATCAGAACAGTATCCAGGAGGTGGTGGAGAGCCGCTTCCGGAATTCGAAGCGTGATGTCCATATCTCAGGATAGCGTTGCTAGCCCGAAGCATTTATACCCCTTGTGAAAGCGTACGGTAGGGGCCAGCTCCTGCTATGCCGCCCGGTCACGTCTGGCCGCCACGCGGCATGTTTCCTGGGGATGGCGCAGGGCGGGCGCGGCAGGAGCCGGCCCCTACAGAATGGAGGTGACCAAGCAGAGGGGCACGTCAGCGGCAGAGCCGCCCGACCATGGGCGAGTAGGGCGAGCAACAGCGGCTGCGCGAAATCTCCTCACCCCCGGTGAGCACCCGTGACTGACTCTAGGAGGGGGAAGGTTCGGCTGCCAGTGGAGGCTTGATTTCGTCGGGACGTGTGATGCCGGGAACGTCGGCAAAATGGCAGGCGGCCCAGTGTCCCGGCGCCTTCTCCTCGAAGGCCGGCGCAACCTCACTGCATATCGGTCTGGCTTTGAAACACCGTGTATGAAACGGGCAGGCTGGCGGCGGATTGACCGGACTCGGCATGTCGCCCTTGAGGATGATCCGCTGCTTTTTGCGCTCCGCGATTGGATCCGGCATGGGGATGGCGGACATCAATGCCTGCGAGTACGGATGCAACGGATTGGCGTACATCTCGACACTCTCGGCCAGCTCCACCAGGTTGCCGAGATACATGACCGCCACTCGGTCGCTGATGTGACGCACCACGCTGAGGTTGTGCGCGACGAAGAGATAGGTCAAGCCAAACTCTTGCTGCAGCTGCTCGAGCAGGTTGAGAATCTGAGCCTGAATCGATACGTCGAGCGCGGAAACCGGCTCGTCGGCGACCACGAACTTCGGGTTCAAGGCAATGGCCCGAGCGATGCCAACGCGCTGGCGCTGTCCGCCGCTGAACTCGTGCGGGTACCGATTGATGTGTCCGGGGTTCAGTCCGACAATCTTGAGGAGCTCCTGGACCCGAGCGCGTTGCTCCTTCTTGTTCCCCATTCCGAAATTGTCGAGTGGCTCGGAGACGATCTGAGCCACCGTCATGCGTGGATTCAATGAACCGTAGGGATCCTGAAAGACCATCTGCATATCACGGCGCATCGGGCGGACCTGTCTCCCAGACAGGCTCGTAATGTCCTTGCCCTCAAACGTGATGGTCCCGGCCGTCGTCGGCACCAGCCTCAGAATTGCTCGGCCCAGCGTGGTCTTTCCGGAGCCACTTTCACCCACCAGGCCGAGCGTCTCTCCCTCGTACACTCTGAGGTTGACACTATTGACCGCATGTACGACCGGTCTCACCCCGCCGCCGTATGGCCCGATCTTGAACGGAAGCTGCAGGCCCAGCTTGATTGGGAAGTGGACCGTCACTCCCTGTGTCTCGACCAACGTATTGTGGTTCGTCACGCCGCCTCCTCCTTGACCGGGTTCCAGCAAGCGGCCAGATGACCGGCGCCGATCGGGTCAAGCGGCGGCATCTGCTGCCGGCATATCTCGCGCACGTTGGGGCATCGGGCCGCAAACGGGCAACCGGGCGGGAGGCGCAACATGTCGGGAGGCGATCCGGGAATGGGAATGAGCCGGTCTTCACGATCCATATCGAGACGCGGAATGGACCGAAGCAGCATGTGGGTATAAGGATGCTGCGCTCGATAGAAGATGTCGTCCAGCTTGCCGGTCTCGACGATGTATCCGGCATACATCACGGCCACCCGATCCGCCAGCCCCGCCACGACACCCAGGTCATGCGTGATCAAGATGACCGATGATCCAAACTCGCTGGAGAGGCCGCGCATCAGATCGAGTATCTGAGCCTGGATAGTAACGTCCAGAGCCGTCGTGGGCTCGTCGGCGATGAGCAGGTCCGGATTGGTCGACAGTGCGATGGCAATCATGACGCGCTGGCGCATACCACCGCTGAACTGATGCGGATAGTCCTTGAGCCGGGCCCTGGCGCTCGGTATTCCTACCTTGTCCAGCATTTCGAAGGCGCGATCGTACGCCTCTTTTCGCCCACAATGCATGTGCTCCTGGACCGTCTCGGCGATCTGCTTGCCGACGGTGAGGAGAGGATTGAGCGAGGTCATCGGATCCTGGAAGATCATCGAGATGTCGCCGCCACGGATACTGCGCATGTGTGACTCGGGAGCGCTCCTATCTATACGTTGAGTTCTGCCGTCTCTGCCCGGCTGCTCACGTATGTCGATGAGGGGAACGCCACGGAAGAGCACACACCCGCCATCGTATCGCCCGGGCGGCTGAGGGATGAGGCGCATGATCGACATGGCCGTGACGCTCTTGCCGCTTCCCGACTCGCCCACGATGCCGAGCGTTTCCCCTTTGTCCAGGTGAAAGGATACGCCCTGCACCGCTTTAACCACGCCGGCCCGGGTGTAGAAATAGGTTCGCAGATTCTCGACGAGCAACAGGTGATCTCCGTTGCGATCGGCTTCCGGCGTGTGCTGAGCCCTGTGTTCCTCGGTCGCCTGAGACATGACTTACTTGTTCCCTCTGGGGTCGACCGCATCGCGCACGCCGTCGCCCAGGAAGGTGAACGCCAGAATGATGATGGTGATGAAGATACTGGGGAAGATGACTTCCCACGGGTTAAAGCCAAGCCGTTCGGACCCATTGAAGAGCAGGACTCCAAGGTCCGGATTCGGGGGCTGGACGCCCAGACCGAGAATGCTCAGGACCGCCTCGTTGTACACAAAGAAGACCACTATAAAGCCGGCCTGCACGAGGATCAAGCCGTACATGTTCGGTAACAGATGCCGGACCAGGATCCTCCAGGAGCTCGTGCCGGAGGTCCGCGCTGCTTCCACAAACTGCTGCTCCTTCAAGCTGAGGGCCAGAGACCGGACGAAGCGCATGAGAAAGGGCCAGCCGACGGCGGCAAAGACCACAGTCAGCAGGATCACCCGGCCAGCGCCGCCGAAATAGGGATCGAGGGCCTGCCCGAAAAGGCTCACGGACAGGAGCGCGAGCAGGAACGCCGGAAATGCGAAGATCAGATCGGTAAAGCGCGACAGAATGGTGTCGACAAAGCCGCCCGCATACGCGGCCATGACGCCGATCAGCGAGCCGATGATCGTGGTAACGGCGGTGCCGAGGATTCCCACGATGAGCGGAACACGAAGGCCGTAGATCAAACGGCTGTACTGGTCGCGGCCCAGACCATCGGTTCCGAACCAGTGCTGTGGACTGGGATTGGAGTCCAGGTTGCCGTACTCGATGCCGAGCGGATTCGCAGTATGCATGAAGTGGGCAAACGCGGCCATGAACACGAGGATGAGGATGACCGAGAGGCTCAGCATTGCGGCCCCGTTCTTGCGGAAGCGCCGGAACGCATCTCCAGCCGGTGAGCTAACCTGTGGGGGCAGTTGCTCGGTTTCCACCGCCGGCAGCGTTCCCGCGGCGGCGCTACGCTCGAATCCGGTGTCCCGGTGGAGCGTGGTGTCCGATGGTAGTGAGCCCTGGCGCTGCTGAGCCATCTCTTTTCTCCTCCCTCTCTACAACGTCAGAGCCGCACGCGCGGATCGACCATTGCGTAGAAGATATCGGTCAACATGTTGATGAACACGACAAAGACGGCCAGAATCAACGTGGTCGCCTCGATCACGGGATAGTCAGAGCTGAGCACCGAGTCGACGGTCGTCAATCCGATTCCTGGGATTCCGAAGAAGGTCTCGACTATGAAGGAACCGACGATGAGGAAAGCAATTGTCGGCCCCACAATCGACGCCAACGGCAGGAGGGTATTCTTGAAGGCGTGGCGATAGAGCACCAATCTCTGCTTCAGTCCCTTGGCCTTTGCGGTTCGGATGTAATCCTGGCTCAGCACCTCGAGCATGAAGCTGCGGAACGATTTGGCGAAAAAGCCGGCAAGCCCTGCTGCAAAGAGCGTGACGGGCAAAATCATCTGCCTGTAGCCCTCCAGCCCCGGCGCACCCCATCCTGAAACCGGCAGCCAGCGGAGCTGCACGGCGAAGAGCAGCTGGGCCAGCGGAATGAGGACGAAGACCGGAATTGCGTATGCCACCATCACGAAGAACTGGCTACCGTGATCGACGATAGTGTTCTGTTTTAACGCCGATATCAGACCGATTGGCAGCCCGATAATCAGAGACAGGATGAGGGCAAAGCCCCCAAGTTTCAGGGAGACCGGGACGCCGTTTTGGAGAAGACTCCACACCGGCTGTCCCCAGGTGTCCGTTCCCTCTGAGTAGCCGAAGTTGCCGTGCAGGAGGCCGCCCATGTAGGCCTTGTATTGCTCCCACTCGGACTTGTCAAGGCCGAAGAGGTGTGCGTAGTTGTTGTAAATCAATTTGTTCGCAGCGTGCTGGCCAAGATTCAGCTTGATGGGGTCGTACGGCGAAGCGTGAGAGAGAAAAAAGACGATCGTCGCGATCAAGTACACCACGACGACCATTGCCAGCAAACGCCTGATTACGAAAACGATGAGATTTGCCATGTCGCCCCCTTCGCCTCCCGCGACTGCTCTTCGCTAGGGCCGTTCAATTTTAGGTTCTCTCATTATAGTTATGGCAACGGAATCTTCCACCTAGCCTGTTTTCTTCACGCACCCGACTGGCCGCCCGCAGGAAGCTGATCGCAGGCATCACCTAGAGGGTACCCACGGCGGCCAGCTGCTGACACCCAAAGGGTACCCGGGCCATGGAAGGCCGCGCTACGTGAATCATCCAGGCTAGGGCCGAAATCCCTCGGTATCTTTCGAAACATTTGATGAGAGGACCGTGGATCGAGTGAAAGGGGGCGGGCCGGGTACCCTCTGGGTGACCCGCCCCGCTTCCACTGGTCTAGGGTGTGCTCACTTCACGAACACGTTGCCCCATTGCATGTTCTGCGGCACCTCAACCGCGTATCCCACCGCCAGGGTGAGGCCATGGACGTTCGGCTTGAAGAGCTCGTGCAGAATACCGTTGTACTGCGTGATCCAGGCGCCCTGGCTAATGGCGATGTGCTGGGCCTGGATGTAGTCCTGGGCCCGCGTCTTTGAATTGGCCTCGACATCCGCTTTCAGCATCAGGCTGTGGAACTTCTGATTGCACCAGCCGCCGATGTTGTAGTCCTGGTTGCAGTCCATCAGGAGCTCGACGTAGTCCTGGGGATCGGGATAATCCTGGGTCCAGTCGTCGAAGACCATCTGGGTCTGGCTCTTGGACATGCCACCGTAGCCTGAGCCCACAATGCTGAACCAGTCGTTGGCGGAGATCGCCTTGAGCTTGGCGTTGAAGCCGACCGCGTTCATCATCTGGACCAGAGCCGCAGCCCTGTTGTCCGAGTCTGAGCCGGTCGTGTCATAGGTGTAGGTGACCGCCGTGTTCCGTCCCGGACACTGCGCGAGCTCGGCTTTCGCCTTGGCCACACTGTAGTGCGGGTTGTCGGCTCCATTGTAGTAGCCCAGGAATCCGGGCGGCACGATGTCGTAGATCGGCTTATCTGCCCCATGCAGCACCTTGTTGGTGATGGTTGCACGGTCGATGGCGTAGGCCGCGGCAAGACGGCAATGGACATTATCAAACGGTGCTATGTGCTGATTCGTGGCTGCGTAGACTACCAGAGTCTGCCCAGACACGTGGAACTGCTTGTTTCCCTTCCATTTGCTGAGGAAGGCGCTCGGGACAATCACCGTGTCGAGGCCACCGGCCAGCCACGTCTTGTAGCCGGTATCGATCGAGTCGATGGCCGGCAGGACAACCTGGACTCGTGGTTTTTTTCCGTAGTAGTACGGGTTCGGCACCAGCGTGTAGGACGGAGTCTGCCCCGCCGGGTAGAAGGCGCTGCCGGAGCACTTGAACTTGAATGGGCCGGCGCCCTGGTTCCCGGAGCAGTCATTGGTCAGGAAGTTGTTGGCTGCGTTCCTGGTCTTCCCCGCGACCACCTTCTGATCAAGGGCGTCGTTCGTCGGGTAGCTCAGCTGCTTCAAGAAGAACGCATACGGCTTGGTCAGGGTGAACTGGATTTCCCGCGTGCCAAGCACCTTGACACCCGGCAGCGCCGTCGACTTGCCCGCGGCGAGCTCGAGCGCGCCCACGATGTCGAACGTGTAGGTCGTCCCCAGCGGGGAGGCCGTCGACGGCAGCAACGACTCGATCATGGACTGCTTGATGTCGCTGGCCGTCACGTAGTGGCCGTTGGAGTAACGGGCGTTTGGCTTGATGAAGAAGGTGTAGGTCTTGCGATCCTTGCTCACCGTGTACTTCTGCGCAAGGTCAAGATGCACCTTGTTGTCGGTCCCGATGACCACGAGATTTGCGTCGACCATGGTCATGGTAGCGTAATCTTCTGCGCTGGTATCCAGGGCAGGATCAAGTGTCTTGGCCAGCTTGCCCTTGGCTCCCACGTAGTATGACAGTCTCACCGTCGGCAAAGCCGCGGTGGAATGCTGAGGGTGAGCCTGAACGCGGATGCGGGCATTCGCGGTCATGAACAGCGTCGTGGCAAAGGCCACGGCTACGCCGATGCTCAAAAGCTTGCTTGGAGCTTTGTTCAACGTTCTCCTCCTCACAGAAAACAAAGGTGGGTCACTTCAAAACACGATGTATGCCGAACCGTCTTCTTTGGCATGCCGTCATCCGGCGACGGCATGCTCCTCCATCGAAGCGCGGCTCGGCGTCAGACTTCGGAAATGAACGTTTGCCCCCTTTCTCGGTCCACCATTCAGTGGTTGCTCACCGTCACGTTGGACCAGTCGTAATTCTTCGGTACGATGTCGGCATACGCTACGCCGCCCGTCATTCCACGAACGTACGGCTTGATCAGCTCGTACGTTTCCGTGTTCCAGAGCGTAATCCATGCCCCCTGGCTGATCGCCAGATGCTGCGCCTGGATGTAGAGCTGCGCTCGTTTCTGAGGACTGCTCTCCATGTCGGCGCGATCGACCAGATTGCTGAAGGTCTTGCTGCACCAGAGGCCGACGTTGTAGTCACTTCCACAGCGGAGCAAGATCGAGACGTAATCCTGGGGATCCGGGTAGTCTTGCTGCCATCCTCCCATTACGAACTGCGTGTTCGTGTTTTCGAGTGACTGACTCACCGTCGTGAGCCAGTCATTGGCGGAGATCGCGTTGGCAGTGGATCTGAAGCCCACGGCCTGAAGCTCGCGGTTCGCTTCTCTAAAGGTACGGTCAGAATCGGAGGAGCCGGTGGGATAGGTAAGCTTCATCGGCACGGTTCTGGACCGGCACTTGCCGAGCTCTGCCTTCGCTTTCGCCAGATCGAAGTGTGGGTTGTCCCTTCCATCGTAATAGCCCAGAAAACCCGGAGGCACGACGTCGTAAATGATGTTGACCGTGCCGTGCAAGATCGTGTTAGCCAGCTTGTTTCGATCGATCGCGTAGGCGGCGGCAAGACGGCAGTGAACGTCGTTCATTGGCGCCTTATTCGTGTTTGGCACGAAGTAGCGTACGACCGAGGTTGAAAACTGATGAAATTCCTTCTTGTTTTTCCGCTCCTGGACAATGAATCCCGTCGGAATGCTCACCATTTCAAGCTGCCCGCGCTTGTATGCACTGTAGGCATCCTCGAGCGAGCTGTATGCATTAATGACAATCCTCAGATGCGCTTTCCTCCCCCACCAGAATTTGCTGGGAACCAACGTGTAGGACGGTGAGTGGCCGGAGGGATAAAACCTGTTCCCGAAGCAGACGAAAGTGAATGGTCCCGCGCCCTGATTGCCCCGGCAGTCTTGGGTCAGGAAGTTGCCCAGCGGAGCGGCGGTTTTGCCTTGCAGCACCGAGGGATCCAGCGGCCACGAAGTCTGGTAGGTGAAGGTCTTCAGGAAATAAGCGTACGGCTTGTCAAGGCTGATCCGGATCGTACTGTTATCGAGCACCTTCACGCCGGCGACGTCGCTTGCTCTACCCGCCTTATAGACGTTGGCACCCACGATTTCGCCCATGTAGGTGGTGGCCACTTCTGAGACGGTGGACGGCGCCAGAGCACGCAGGATGGCGAACCGGACACTGCCGGCAGTCACCCGGTGACCATTGGAAAAACGCGCGTTCTTGCGAATGTGGAACGTGTACACCTTGTGGTTCTTGCTGACGGTATAGCCATCGGCCAGATGCAGATGGACCTTGTTGTCGGTACCGATGACAACCAGACCGTCGTTTACCATGGCGATGATGTCTGCATCCGTGGCACTACTAACCAGAGCGGGGTCCAGAGTGTTGGCCAGCTTGCCATTGTTTCGATCCAGATAATCGAGCCGCAGTGTGGGCAGAGATACCCGCGAAGCGTGGCGCATCGACTGCACCCGGTAAGCCGAGCCGCGCGCTCGCGCGCTCATGAACAACGCGCTGGCAACAACAAAGGCAACGGCGATGCTCAGAATCCTGCGCCTTGATTTGTGCAACGATCTCCTCAGTGATGGCGGTCCCCCAGGCGAAGCTGAGGAGATACTTGCACCGAATCATATTCGCAAGCCGAGAAGACGGATCTGTGCTTCCCTCGCCGCTGATTCCGAGTGCGTCGCTTCCTCAACCTACCCTTATTTACGTAAACGAGCGATGCCTAATAAACGTAACGACGGGGGCACACGCCGCAGCGCGGAGCTAAAGGCGCTGCCTCCGCTACCCATCCCTGTGATCCTTCGTCAACCGGTCGTAGGGGCGACCTGCGTTCGCCCAATTCGCATCAACTTTAGGCGGCATGGACCGACTCCTGGATGAGCTGGCAGTGATTGGGATGCGTTTTGCGGGTGTTCACCCGGCAGCGGTGCTGCAGCCGGTGGACCAGCTCGCGGAGGGTCT
>Ga0207416_1001831_pt1 | contig 25635 bp, 22 predicted proteins | sample PaiPotPPM11metaG_FD_184107 | JGI IMG/M metagenome (GOLD analysis project Ga0207416, IMG submission 184107) | Iron sulfur acid spring bacterial and archeal communities from Banff, Canada, to study Microbial Dark Matter (Phase II) - Paint Pots PPM... ... | reverse complement strand
CATCGAGGGTGATCGGCGCGGCGCCCGCATCGACGAAGGACCGCAGCCGATCGGCCAGATCAGACATCATCACGAACCTCAAGTTGGTCCCGCAGGTGCGCGAGGCCGCGTTCGAGATGGTTCTGGATGCTCGTCACCGCCAGGCCCGTCACCTCCGCGACCTCTCGCATCGTCCATCCAAAACCGTGCACCAACACGACGGCGAGTCGCTGCCGCTCGGACAGCCGCGACAGGGCCGGGCCTAGCCCGGGCTCGACCATCGGATCACTCCACGTAGGAACCACATGGATCCGAGGGGTATGTCGGCTGCGGGTGCGGCTCTGACCGACCCGATACAAGAAGCCGATCGCGTTCGCCATCGTCGACACCTCCGACCAGTGCTCCCACGCATATGCCAGCGCCTCCGCGGCCGCGTCTCGCCCCTGCTCATGCCCGTAGGCCGCAACCAGCGCGCGACGCAACCGAGGTTCTGCCTCGACCACAAACGCTTCGAACCGCTCGTCTTCGCTGGCCCCGACCATCGATCCCAGATCCGAGAACCCGCCTCTACTTCAATAGACCACCGAGGCGGCTTCGATTACCACAATCGAGCCGATCCGAGTACCCGGCGAGGTTCGGCTGCGGAACGGTGCGCGGCACTCGGCAGGCGTCGCTAAGACCCGGTAGCTAGGTGACGACGAAGCGCAGCGGGATGCCGTCCCATGTCCACGGCGTCGTGGGACATTGCGTCTGATGGCGAAGTCGTGCCACGAGCCAGTAGTCGTGGGCATGAATCGTGACAACGCTGGCTCCGTCTTTGCGCCAGACGTCGCCGTTGCGAGGCTCAACGGTGAGAGCGACGATGGCCGGGAAGCGTCGGCGGATGCGGGCTCCCTGGGCCTTCTTGATCGCCTGCACGCGAGGCAGCTCCGTTTGTCCCTGCATCGGCAGGCCGTCCGGCGAACCGGAGAGCGGCTGCTTGGCTTGAGGGCATTCGAGCCCGGACGCCTGAATCGGCGAGGCGGGCCGCTGACTGCCGCCTCGTGAGCCATGAGACAGCTGCAGGGTGTTCAGCACCGCGATGCCGTCGGCGAGCAGCTGCTTCGAGGGATCTCCGACCGCGACAACCCGGGCGTCGAAGATACGCCCGTGGTCACTGAACACGAACTCTCGGAAGTGGTTGGCGAGCACCATCCCATTCGGTGCCGTCGCCGCGGGCACAGAGGTTGGGCCCGTGGTGCCGGGGATTGGGGTGCCGCCCGAGTTGGTCTGAGCTGAGGCTTGTGTTGCCGGGCAGTCAGCGCCGAACCCGCTCTGGAACCCAACTGCATCCATGACGAAGGGGCTGGGTCGCGGCGTGGCCTGGGAGAGGCGGACGATGCTGCCGTCGTGGGCGATCGTCGGGAGGTCTTGGTTGATGGTGTCCGTCGGCGCGTACTCATAAATCGACACATAGACCCCCGACCCGGCGGGGGGCGGATTTTCTCCGGCGCAGGCAAGGATCGGCCCGGTCGGCCGGCGGGCTTGGGTACCAACGACGAGGATCTCGGCTGGGTCCCGCAGCGCATCAGGACGCGGGAGTTTCTCCCAGCCGGCAGGGACGGTCAGGCTTGCTCCAGGTGCAGCGACGACGCGCTCGCTGGGCCCGCCAGCGTGAATGCTGCGCCGGCTTCCAGATCCGCCGAGCACGACCCATGATCCGCCTGCCAGCGCCACGATCACCGCGGCCGCCGCGCCGGCGACGATCCGCTGGCGGCGGCGCCGACGCTGGCGGGCGGCTTGCATCAGCGCGGCCGGGTCGAGGCGGCGTCGGGGTCCGCCCGCCGCGTCGCGGAGCATGGCCCGCAAGTCGGTGCTCATCGTGTTCCCTCCGACGCCAAACAGGTCGTGTCGCTGGCCTCGATGTCTCTCAGCCCGTGACTGCGCAGGGCCTCGAGCGCCCGTCGGGTATTTGTCTTCACAGTGTTCATCGGGCAATTCATGAGTCCGGCCACCTCACGCACCGACAGGTCGGCGAAATAGCGCAACAGCAGCGTCTCCCGTTGCACCTCGGACAGCCCAGCCAGGGCCTGCCTCAGCGCGATCCGGGACACGGTGTCCGGCTCCAACTCGACTTCCGCGGGCGTGTCGAGCCGTTGGATTCGCCGTGTCGCCGCCCAGCGCCGGAAGTGCGACTTCGCCAAGTTGAAACCGACGCGGTGCGCCCACGCCGACGGCGACGACGCTTCACGGACCCGCTCCCAATGCTCGCAGACCCGAATGAGTGCCTCTTGGGCCAGCTCTTCCGCCAGGTCTCGATCCCCGGTGAAGAGCGCGAGCGAACCCGTCAAGCGAGGCCACTCCTGGCGACAGAACTCGGCCAGGTCGGTCTCTGCCTCCACCTCAGAAAGACGCATGGGCACCCGACCAGGTTTCAACCTCAGACATATTTCTTGGTCGTTAGCCGTGTGCTCAGTGACCGGTGGCCTACGACGGCCTCCATCGTCCCCGGGCCGCGGTGATGGTCACAAGCCCCTGCCGCGATTCGGCACCGAAGTGCAAGCGGGGCCCGTCGGATCGCACCTGGCGGCACTGCTCCCCACCGAGTTTGCGCCTGCGTTTGATCAACTCGACACGATGCGAGGAGCCGACTCGCCACGACACGCGGCTCCAACCCCGACCTGGACGCGTTGCGCTCGAGGTCCTTCCTTGACGACGATGGATACGCACGCGGGATCCCGGACCCAGTAGCCACCGGCAAAGGCGAGCCAGGGTGCTCGGCGTCCTTGCTGCGTTGGACCCGCGGTCCATTGACAGCTCGAGACGATCAGATGCGTCGTCCTTGTTGCCGGGCTTCCCCACCCGAAGCTGAGCCGACCGAGCAACGGTGGGGGAACGATCATCTCGAACGACGCCCCGGCTCTCACAAGGATGCCTTGCTTGGCCCAATAGCGGGCGTCCGGTTCAGCGGCACCAAGTCGGACCGCGCCGAGCGCCTTCCGGGTCGGGACCGCCACATCACCGAGCACGGTCCCGAAACCGGACAGGCGCGGCGTAGCCTGGGAGTCGATCTGCTCGCCGCAGGGAAGCGACGCCACCGGGGCGGCGGTTGCGGTCGACGTAAACGAGACTCCGGTCCAGCTCCCCGGACCGCCAACCGCGCCAGCGGTGCTCGGCAACAGTCCAGCCACGCTAGCCACCACCACAAGGACCACACCCCACCGCGAAGCGCGCATCAGCACGCCTAACCAAAGCACCGATAAGACGAGCAACTCAACACAGGAAACCACTCCCAGCCTCGCCAACCCGACTACCAGGTATCGATACACCATTGCACCTCACGGCCTACCGGCCGTGAGGTGCCTCGAGGTGGTAGCGCACTGGTAGGTGGGAACACTCTTCCCAAGTTCCTGGTAGCCCTCCCGGACCCAGATGATCCCTGCCTGGTAGGTCAATCGGTAGGTACCGGGCGCATCCTTCCGTTGACCGATTACCTGGAGGTTCGCTTCTCAGATGCCTTCGCCAGCCTCCGCTCGCGGCGTTGCTACGCGTCTCTTCTCCCGGTCCGCGAGTCCGCGACGTTGGCCGCTTGGGTCTCCAAGCTGTCATCTCTCAGACGCCCGACTGCGATCTCGTTGAGAGCGCCGGCAACCCGGGCGGCCCATTGAAGCCAGATGAGGATGAGGATGCTGATGGCGACGCAAACCGGCCAGCCTGATGGAGGCGTGCTGGTTTGTAGCCGCGAGTAGGTGTACACGCCGCCGGCCACGCCAAGCACGGGCATCAGCCCCTCACGCCAGCTGAAGGGCGTGGCGAGGTCGCCGCGCCGAACGGCGATCCGGTGGGCCTGGTTGGGCAGCCAGCAAAACATCACGGTCTGACCGCCGACGGCAAGCCCGATGGCTGCGCACCCCACCGCGCTGCCCGGAAGGTCGCCGAGAGCGTGCAAGCCCAGGGCTGCGACGGCCCCGGCGACAGCGCCGGCAGCCATGACAGCCGTCCCGAAGGGGTTTTCGCCCCGTCGGCGCAGCGTGACATCGGCGCGCATCGTCCAGATCAGCAATGCCAGGACACTCGGGACGATGAACACCAAGAGGGTCCCAGTGTGCGCAGCGGCCCAGTGACCATCTGTCACGCTGCGAGCCAGGAGATAGACGAGGTACAAGCCTGGGCCGGCCGCGACGGGAAGGACGACTCGGGCAATCGGCTGGTAGGCCCCGGTCGATTCTCCCGATCGCTGGAGTGTTGTGGCTCGCGCCCGGAGTCGGCGTGCTAGGAAACGAGCTGCGGTGAACTGGCGAGCACCGAAGGTGACGAGCCCTTCGGGATGGCGGGCGTAGCTGATCGCGGCAAGGCCGAAGATCGCGATGAACGTTCCCGTTGGGAGGCGCAGCGCATCCTCAAGGAGCCAGCGCAGCACGATGAACGCGATCCCGGCGCTGAGCGCTCCGTCGACGGTGTCGGCACCCAGGACGAGGACTAGCACGACCCAGGTGATGCCGATCGTGGTGGGAAAGGTGCCGACTTGGCCTCCCAGGACGAGTCGGCCAACCATGCCAACGAGCGCGCCGCCGACACCGGCGACCGCCCCCGAGAGCGCAAAGGCGCGCACTCGCATCGCGGTTGGACTGATGCCGATTGAAGCTGCAGCCACTTCGCTGCCTCGCAGCGCGGCCAGGAACTTGCCGGTCGTGCCCCGCCGGATCAACACGACAGCCAAGGCGAGCACGCCGAAGGCTACGACGGTCAGCAGGAAGAACGAGCGGTCGCTCGACGCCAGCGATGGGCGCGGCATGAAGCTCGCGAGGTCGAACCGGTTGAACAGGACGGTCTCGACCATCAGGGCAAACGCGAGGCTGGCCAAGGTGAGGTAGATGCCGTCGAGGCGCCTTGATGGCAGAGCGACGAGCGCCCCGATGGCGGCTGCGATCACGGCGCCAACCGCGACGCCGAGCAGCACCGGAGCGTGCCAGCCGACCAGGAACCCAGGGAAGACCTGAGTGAACATCGGCAGACCACGACCAGTTGCCAGGTTCGCGGCTGTGAAACCCCCGAAGCCCGCGAACGTGGCTTGGGCGAGCGAGATCTGGCCGCCCAGGCCAGTGATCACGGTGATCGAGAGAAACACGGTCGCGAGCGCCATCGCGTTACTGAGCCGCAGCGCCCAGAGACCGCTCACCGCCGTCAGGACAAGAACCACGGCCACACAGGCAACGACCGAGGTTCCGAGTCGAGCGCGTCGTCGCTGCACCGGTGTGCGCAAGAGTCGAGCCGGCGCGGGCGGTGGTGGGTCAACCATCACCAGCGGATCAACAGTTTCGGCGCGTCGCATCGATGGGACGAGCACCAGAAACAAGAACACCACCAGGAACGGCAGAATTGGTCGCAGATCGACGGCGAGCGTGCCGCGCAGGCTGAGCCCAAGCCGGTCATACAGCACGTCCGGGAGCGCTCGATCAAGGACGCCGAATGCGATCCCGGCGGCCAGCGTCACCGGCAGACTGCGGAGCCGGCCGACCACCGCCGCCGCGGTGCAAACGAGGATGATCAGCATGAAAGTCGTCACGTCGAGGGCCTGCGCGAGGGTCGCGAGGACGACGCCAGCAAGACCCGCGACTGTGGACGACAGGGCCCAACAGAGGCTCCCCACGCGGTCGGCGTTCACGCCGGCGAGCTCAACCATGCGGGGGCTCTCGACCACCGCTCGCATCTGCAGTCCAAGCGCGGTATAGCGGAAGAACAACCCGAGCAGCGCCACGATGAGGAACGTCGCGGCTGCGGCTACGATGAAGTCCCAAGCAACGAAATGACCCGCGAACCTGAACCCGGGACTCGTGATCCCCAACATTCGGGGAACGCTGGAACGCGCCGTCACCGGCACGGGTTGACGACCCGTCAGCGTGTCTTCAGTCAGCTCCGGTAAGGCGACAAACAGCCCAAGGACGACGATCAATTTTGCTCGCCAGTCAGCTACGCGCAGCCCTCGGAACAGCCCTCGCTCGAACAGGACACCCAGTAGTGGTGAGACGACGGCTACCGCGACAATGAACCCGAACCAGCTGCTGTAGCCGTTGATCTCCACGAGCTTCACGTACACCGCCGCGGCGATAAACGCCTGCGCCGCGAAAGCGAAGTTGAAGATCCCAGTCGTCTTGAACGTGAGAACAATGCCGATGGCGACCAGGGCGTAGACACAACCGAACGGCACACCCTCGATCAGCCAGCTCAACGGTTGGTTCACCGTACGATCCTCAATCCCACCGGCCGAGGACCCTGAGCAAGCGCGAGTCGCGGTTGCGCTTCGACTCACTTCAGGGATCCCGTCATCGAATCCTGGCACCGGCGGCGCGCTGGCGGAGTCGGCGTTCCTGGTAGTACGGGCGGGTTCGGAGGTGTGCGGGCGGGAGGGTGCCGTGCACGAGCAGCGCGTTGCCGGCCTTGGCCTGGCGGAGGACGTGGCTTGGTAGGAGTTGGACTGGCTGGTGGGAGAGGTTGAGGGTGTGGCGTCCTTGTTGTTGGTCGATGCTGGTCGCTCGTCGGAGGATCTCTTCGTCGCCGACCAGCCGGGCGGCGTAGTCGAGGGTGGGGAGGTCCGAGACGCCGGAAAAGATGAGCTTGGTGGCATGGTTGGTGAGCACCGAGTCGGCCAGCGGACCGTAGGTGGCGTCGAGTTGGGCTTTGGATTGCCAGATCGTCACTAGCAAGAGTCCAAGCCCGGCGCAGGTGCTGGCGACATGCGGGAGCCAGCGGGTTGGGGTGTTGGCGGCTTCGTCGAGCACGACGAGCGTGGCTGGGAGTTCTGCGCCGGTGTGGTTCACGCGTTCGTAGGCCTGGTTGATGAGGTCGCCGAGCAGCCCACCGAAGACGGGCGCGAGGCGCTGTTGTTCGTGCAGCGGCGCGCAGACATAGAGGGTGTTCTGGCCTGCGAGCAGCCAGTCGAGGTCGATCTCGTCGTAGTCGCTGGACTCGGCGACTCCAGGGTCGGTCCAGGGCATGAGCAGCGTTTGGGTGGTCGCGTAGGCGCTGGACCGAGTTCGTTTATCCAGGGCCCAGACCCCAGCGAGTGCCCGTGCGGCTTCGGCGAGGGCTTGTCGCGCGCTGGCTGGCATGTCGGCGTTTGGTCGTCGGACGATCTTGCCGAGGCTGGTGTGCTCCTCGAGCGGCGATTCCTGGCTGAGGACCCAGCCCAAGACGTCACGCATGGCCAGACGGTTGGCGGCGGCGTAGCACAGCAGTGGCCAGAGGAGCTGTTCGGCGAGTCGCACGAAGAACTCGACATCTTCGCTGGTGGCCCGTGGCCCGGCGTCGACGATGGCCCGCGCGGCTTTCTGGGCTCCGGTAACGGTGGCGCTCGCGCGTAGCGGTGTCCAGCCGTAGGTCGGCTCGGGCGTCGATCCAGTCGGATCGAAGACCCGTACCTCACCCAGGCTGCGTCGCCACGCGATCGTGGCCGCCATGAGGTCGGTCTTGACCGAGCTCAGGATGGCGGGGCCTGGCCACTCCAGGATCCCGGTGATGGCCGCCGCGGTCTTGCCGCAGCGGGTAGGGCCGATGAGCGTGACGCTGCTACGCCGACCCGCCGGGCGGGCGCGACGCCGAGCCTTGTTCGGTCTGTTGGGGTCTTCGGTGGCCATAGGCCGTCGGCCAACCCGACCGAGGACAAAGCGCCCCGCTGCTGGGCGGCGCATGATCAGTGGCGCCAACTCGGCTGGTCGCGCCAGTCGGGCTGAGGCTTCAACGCCCAAGCGCTTCCGGCCGCGACCAGCCAGGCTGCCGATAGTCCGTGCTGCTGCGACGGCCAGAGCGCCGCCGGCGATCAAGACCGCGCCGATTGACGCCCAGTACACGAGGGGGCCGGGTAGATCCGGGCGCACCGATCGCGGCCAGGCCTGCGCGGGAGCTCCGAAGTGGCCGAGGGCCGCGACCGCGGAGCGGATCGCGACCGCGGTCGAGACCGTGACCGGATGACCCGATGCGAGAAGGCTGGCCAGTTGCGCGCCGGCCCACAGGACCGTGACGAACCCCACGACGAGCCCAACCAGCATCCCCGTCGATTCGGGAATGTGCTCTGGTTCGTTCACTCGTACTCCTTTGCTTCGTTGAGTTCGGAGCGGCCGCGTTGCTTTGAAGGGTCATGAACAGTCGACATGAGTGCCGCAGCGCGCAGGTGGTTACGGGCGCGGCGCCATCGCTCGTGGATGGCGGCGTAGCTGACGCCTTCCCGAGTTGCCCGGGCTGCGAGGGTGTCGGTGCCGATGGCGACGCTGAGCAGCAACTCGGCGTAGCAACGGCGCAGCCGTCCGGTTGCGAGGGCCTGCTCCACGAGTTCGAAGACCTCGACGCTCGGATCCAGAGGCTCCTGTTCCGAAACGACCTCGTGAACGGGAGGCAGCGAGTCGTCGCCTTGGCTTCGGAAGATCCGACCGAGCACGTCTTGCACGACGTTGGCGGCGATCGCTCGGGGACGTCGCGCCAGCGGGTACCGGCGGATCCGCTCGATCGCCTCGGTGACAACTTGGGCCTGAAGGTCCTCATCGAGACGTCGCTTGCCCAGCCGTTTGGTGACGTTGACCAGCCCGGGGACGAGCGCCTGCAACACGACCCGCGCCGCCAGATCATCAGTCGCGGCCCGACCGATGAGAGCGGCCAGGATCTGATTGGCCTGCTCGGGAGCCGCGCCGTTGCGGAGCCGACTCACCAGGCTTGCCAGATCCGGGAACGAGCCGAGCGCTGGGTCGGCGCGCCAGCGAGCCATCCCGGCACGGGCCCCGGGGCTTGCGACCAGCGCGGCCCAATCCCGATCCAGGGCATCAAAGAGCTGCAGTCCCATGGGCGACCTCCCGGCGTGATCCGCCAGCGAGGCTGCGCCTGGTACCTACCGATTCACCTACCAGCCCCCTACCAAGGAAGTCCCTCCTACCTCCCACTACCTCCTACCGGGTCAACGATGGGATCCCAGAATCTCGATACGACTACCTGGTATGGCCTCCCAGGAGACCTCCCAACTCCCAGGGCGCCTACCGGGGGCTCCCAGTCGACGCGACCGCAGGGTGGGCGGATGTGAAGGTCGCGATCACACCGCTGCGCGCCTCTGTCGGCGGCATCGCCGACGCCGCGACCGCCACCGTCGACTACGTCTGCGGCCCGCGCAGCACCCGGACGCAAGCCGTCGGACGCTCCCAGGCATCACCGGTCCCCTACTACGCCGACCAGACCCTTGAGGGCCCCGGCTTGTGGCTCGGGACCGGCGCGCCCCGGCTCGGCCTCACCGGCAAGGTCGAGACCCCCGAGCTCGAACTGCTCCTGCGAGGCCAACACCCCCGCACCGGCCAACACCTCGCCGCCACCCAGGGCTCGACCGGTCGTACCCACCCGCAACCCGAGCGTGACGTCGCATGGGAGCAAGCGAGCTACACGTTCGCCGAAGCCGCACGGCTTCTCGGCGTAGACGCCAGCCAGCTGCGGCGCATCGCCGGCCGCACCCGCGCCCTGTTGAACCAGACCGGTGGCAACCTCACGACCCTGTCCGCCATCGAGGCCGACGGCACCAAGTACCTCCTGGCCGAACAAGGCCCTGACGGGAAATGGCGGGTCAGCCGCAGCGAGCTACGCCGCTACCACTCCCAACGTCGCCCCGCCAACGTCGTGCTGGGCTTCGACATCACCTTCTCGGCCCCCAAATCGGTCTCGCTCCTGTGGGCAGCCGGCGACGCCCCCACTCGAGCCCACGTCACCGCCTCTGTGCAGCGTGCCGTACGAGCAGGGCTCGACTACCTGGAGACCCAAAGCAGCTACGCCGGCCGCGGTACCGACAGGGTTCGCGGCCACGGCCTCACCGGCGCCGGTTTCACACATGCGACCTCCCGCAACCTCGACCCCCAACTGCACACCCACGTGATCGTCGCCAACCTCCTCGAGACCATCACCGGCACCCACCGGGCCCTGGACGCCAGCGCCCTGTTCGCGCACGCCAAGACCGCCGGCTACCTCGCCGGCGCCACCCTCCAACACGAGCTCAGCCGGCGCCTGGGCGTCCGGTGGCGACACCTCCGCAGCGGCATCGCCGAAGTCGATGGCATCCCCCGGGCCGCGATCGAAGCCCTGAGCAGCCGCCGCCGCGACATCGACGCCATCGCCGACCAACTCGGTGTCAGCAGCACCACGGGGCGACAAGCCATCGCCAAGCGAAGCCGTTCCGCCAAGCGCACCCATGACCTCGACGCACTCCGGCGCCATTGGACCGAAACGCTTGCCCGCCACGGCCTGGACGGCCCCGCCCTCCAACAATCTCTCGGCCACAGCACCCCCCAACCGCTCAACGAGGACGAGCAGCGACGGCTCTACCGCAGCCTCGCCCACCCCAACGGTCTCACCGCGAACTCCTCTACCTTCGACCGTCGGGACGCCATCCAAGGCGTCGCCGACCGCATGGTCGGCAGGCTCCCGGCATCCGGCGTCGAGGAGCTCGCCAACTGCTTTCTCACCGAGCCGACTGTCGTCACACTGCACCTCAAGGCCAAGCAGACCGGCCCGAAGGGACCCAGCCTCCGACCGACACACGGCGCGCGTCTTGACGTCGGGCCCCGGTACACGACCCGGGGCATCCTTCGAGCCGAGACCAACATCCTCGACCGCTTCCGACGTGGCCTCCGCGCCCAGATCGGCGTGGCATCCGCCGAGACGGTGACTCAGGCCATCGAAGCCACCCCCATCCTGAGCTCCGACCAACGCGAGGCCATCCGCAAGCTCTGTCACAGCGGACACCAGATCCAAGGCCTCGTCGGACCAGCAGGAACCGGCAAGACCTTCGCGCTCCGCGTCGCAACCGAGGCCTGGCGCGCCGCCGGCTATCAAGTCGTCGGCAGCGCCGTACAGGGAACAGCGGCCGAGAACCTGCAACGGGCAACCGGCATCCCAAGTCACACCGTCGCCGCGCTACTAGCCCGAGCCGACCGGGCAACACCCGACCATCCCGTCGTTGATCACCGAACCATCCTGGTCATCGACGAAGCCAGCACCATCGGAACCCGCGATCTTTCCCGCCTGGCCACCATCACCGGAGACGCCGGAACCAAACTCGTTCTGGCCGGCGACCCCGCCCAGCACACCTCCGTCCCAGCTGGTGGCGCATTCACCTCCCTCCTCAACGCCCGCCCCGCAACTCACGCCCAGCTGCACACGGCGCACCGGCAAACCGGCACCGCGCTGGAACGCATGACTCCAGCCCTTGACGAACTTCGCGACCAGCGCACCGACGCAGCGATCCATCGACTCGTCGTCGCCGACCAGATCGACGCCAGGCCCAACCTCGAAGACGCATACGACACTCTGGCTCGCGACTGGTACCAGGACCGGCTCCGCCTCCGCCACGAGAACCCCAGGGCAACGAACTGCATGATCGCCGAACGCCACATGGACCGACTCGAGCTCAACCGACGCGCCCGCTCCCTGCTCTCCGCCGCCGGCGAACTCCACGGACCCACCGTGATCGTCGAAGATCACGTCTTTCAGGCCGGCGATGAAGTCATCTGCCGCAGGCCAGCACACGACCTCTATCCCGAAGGCAAACCAGATCGGTACCTACGAAACGGCACCCCAGGACGAATCATCAGCATCGAACACGACCGGCAACTCGAGTCGTTGGTCAACATCGACTTCGACAACCGTGGTCCGGTACAGGTACCAGCCAGCGCACTGCGCGAACGACCGAACCTACTCACGCATTCATACGCGCTGACCTCCCACGCCGCCCAAGGCGGAACCTACGATGCCGCCAGAATCCTCACCACAGACCGCACGAGCAGAACGAGCCTGTATGTCTCGGCAAGCCGTGCCCGACAGAGCCTCCGGATCTACGTAAGCCCCACCACGCGTCACCAGGCGGCCTCGGAACCCGCAAACCCCGCAAGCCCCATCGCAGAACTCGCTCGCTCAGTACGAAAGACCCAGTCCGACTCGCTCGCGATCGACCTGGATCGGTCGCTCACCAATCCGGGCAAGTGACGCCGAGGAACCCGCCTACTGCCGTGTCAACAAGCTTTGCCCTGTCTCTGCTCGAAGCTAGGGGCGCGGCTTCACGCTTCGGGGTGAACACCTCCGACGGAGCGCCGGACGGCAGACTGGCGCGCTGTGTCCGGCGAGTTGCGCGACTGGGTCCGGCCTCTGGTCCGATCGACCTATGACCGGCTCGCACCCACGTATGCAGCGTGGGCAGATGGCGTCATACCAGACCTACGCGTGCCCTACGCCAGGCGCATTGTCGAGCAGCTCGAAGCCACTTCCACGGTTATCGAACTGGGCTGTGGACCTGGCCGACCTGTCGGCGCAATGACCAGCAGCCGATGCCAATACATCGGCGTCGACCTCTCCATCGAAATGCTCCGCCAGGCCCGGCGTGTCCTCCCGAACGGTCTGTTGGTGTGCGGAGACATTGACCGCCCTCAGCTTCCGTTCCGCCAGCATCGACGCCGTGTTGGCGTTGTACAGCCTGTTCCATATTCCCCGCGAGCAACACGGTGACCTACTCAAGGCCATCGCAAACTGGCTGCGTCCGGGTGGGCTGATCGCCGCGATCATGTCGTGCTCCGACGAGCCGATCGGCTACGAGCCCGACTGGCTGGGAGCCGGTCACCTGTTCTGGAGCAGCCACGACTGCCCGACGGCATAGGGCAACTTCAGGCGCGCCGGTCTCGTGATGATCATCGAATCGACGACGCAGCACATCGTCGAGGATGACAACGAAGGCGACGTGCTATGCGTCCTCGCACGCCGACCCTGACCGCAGATCGCAAGCCCAATCCGTATCGATCTGGGCCTAGTTCGAAGGCGAGCTCTTCCCGCCTAGCCTCACCACGGGCCGACTCGCGGTCCGCAGGACCGCGAGTCATCGGGACTCAGGCTGCGAGGTCATGTCTCTGGGCTCCAACTATGACGGACGGCCCCGCGCAGATCCGGTAGTGCGGGTCTGGACCGCCGACGCCGATTCGGTTCCCGGGGGTCGTCTCAAAGGAGCAGGAGGAAGATCAGGTCGTCAGCAACCGAGACGTCGACAACGTCTGCTGCAGCAACCGTCTCGTCGACCGCGGCCCCGTCAGCGGGACTGATGTCGGGTTCGGGGAGTTCGGGTTCGGGGCTGATGCGGGCAATGAAGGCTGGATCGCTGAGCAGCGCATCGACGATAGGTTCGTAGCCAGCCCTGAAACCCGCCTCGATCTCGGCCTGCAGATCCACGGCTTCGAATTGGTAAGCCTGTTCTTCTACACCGACTGAAGTGTTACCGACGACCTCTTCGATGGTGTCTTCGATCGCGGTTTGAGGGTCTTCTCCTTCTTGAACCTTGTTCTCGACCTCTTGTTCGATTGGGTCCTTCCCGGTAGTCGGGTCTTTGGGACCGAGCTTGGCGTCGAGTTCGAGGGTCGGCCCGACCGAAGCCTGAAGAAGGGCCCGCCCGCCTCGTATCAGCGTCACCTCAGTGCGGAGTGCGTGTAGAGCGACGGTTGCGATCGTGAGTCCGAGGCTGCGGTCTTTCAAATCGAAGGACAGGCTGGGGTTGATCTTCACCTCAGCTTGGGCCGCATCGAAATGGGTGGCGAAGTCTTGGGGTGGTGATCCGGGGTGCGTGGTCCAAGTCAGTTCTGGCAGCGAGTAGTCGAACACAGGATGTAGGCCATCGGGGGAGTCGGCCTCGATGCCGAACTCGAATCCCGCTGACAGGCCGCTACCTGCGAGGTGACTGCTTAGCGCGGCCTGGCATACGTCACCTTCGAGAGTGCTGATGCTGGCTGTGACTTCTCCCGGCAGATTGCGGGGGAGATCGATCGTCTTCGCCGGTATGGTGAAGGGCTTCTTGACGAGTTGCCCAAGCTCGTTACCGACATTCGCCGCAGGCACGCATTTGGGGACTGGACCCGGTGGCGGCTGTGGAGCGACTGGAGTCGAGCCTGGCGTACAAACCACGCTGGTGATGACGTAGTTGTCGTTATGAACGAAGACCACGTCATTGGAACCGGGGGAGAAATTGATAGGTCCGGCTCCGCCGTCGTATGCCTGACCGTTAGGCCCGACTGTTGACCCGACACTTGCGGTAAGCGCGCCCGGCTCTGGCGGACCCATGTGTTGGAACACGTATGCGATGTCGATGCTCGAGCACGCAGAGGTGAATCGGTCGGTGACGGTGGCGCCGGTGGCCTCTGAGGCACCGGGTCCCATGGCCTCAGTTCGCCAGGGCCTCGCGCATGATGGGACGCCAGCGGCGAGGAAAGCTCCACTGGTAGTGGCAAATGCCGAAAGGAAGCTTGCATAGGCGACCGCGACCGGCTCCGGGCTCGCATTGAGGTCAAGCGGCGTATTCGGGTCATTGGTTCCCAAGACGTCGTGCAGGAAATGCGCTCGTGCGCTCAAAAGCGCATCTTCACTCACGACCAATTGAGCGAGTGTCCTCTTGTCTCGTCCGTTGGATGGGAGAGAAGCCAACGCCGATCGGAATTGCTGCTCGGCCGTCAGCGCCGGTGAGAACGCTGCGAGATAGCTACCGATAGTCCCTGTAAAGAAGAAGCTGTTGTCTGAATATGGCGCCAACTCGGCTTGATTCTGGGCTGTGCACAGTTGACTGATCCGACTCGTGATGCCTGGATTGGTGAGGGGAGCGACGCTGCTGACTCGGGCCGCGGTCAGTATCACCGTGGGACGAGCGCTAATGCTGCGGCCTGCGAGCGCCTGAGCACCAGGCCGCGGATGACCGACGGCAAAGATCCCGAGGTCGAGGAGAGCTAGACCAGTCACTTGCTTGTTCGGTCCAGCCTTGAGTTGGGAGAGATCCTCGGCCGCAATGGCCCACGTGCCGGACGCAAGTGCGCTCGGGAGAGTGATGCTGGCAGCCGCAATTCCGGAGCGGGTGCGCGACAGATACTGACCGCGGTAGCCAGGTCCCTGGACGATGAACCTGGCAGCATGCGGTGAGCTCTGGGCTAGAGCACCAGCAACAACCGTCAGCCTCTCACTCGGCCGAAGCGTCTGTTTCGAAATAAGGATGGGACGCACCCGCGTGGTCACTACTTGATCTTCGAGGGCCCGTGTTACCTCGGGGACCTGCCCTGCGGGAAAGGGCGCTAGATGTAGTGCCCGAGGATTGAGACGGCCCGGGGATCCTGCATCGAGCCGCACAGCTCGAGGAGCCACCGCCGCAGTTCCCGGCGCGCTGAACCCACTTGGTAAGGGGCGCCGGAGTAGTGGAGCATGTAGGGCTCCACTACTCGGTGGCTGAGGCCCTGAGCACGCGGCGGCCACAAGAACGAGGAACGCAAACAGCCCCGCAGCGACGGGTGTCCGCCTACCCCGCGCCATTCGCAGCCCCCATGCATGGGCATCGGCTCAGCGATCACCCAGAGAAAGTATGTGGTGTCTGCGCCGCAAGCGCAAGGGTGCCACGCTCAGCTTCGTTACTCGGATTGCTTGTGCACTGTGTGCGGAGGCGTGGCGCATGAGCTCCTGAGCTCTTTGTCGCACGGGCTTGTAGCGCTACTGCGCCGTTGAGGGTCCGCCACAGGACCTGCAACTGTCGCACGCGCGAAGCCTCATCACGACTATGAAGTGTCGCCACTACAGGCAGCGGAATCTCTATCGCTAATGACAGGGTGCCGTGTTGACCAAGCACTCGATCGGACAGGTCCGCCAATTTTTATCCCGAGGCCCGATCAGGATTGCATCGCGAGTCCGACTGCGAAGCACACCAGCCCGATTAGAAAGATCGGCGCCCCGATGACGTAATCCTCTATGGGAACTTCAGCCCACCCTGTTAAGCCAGCGATCAGGAACACCGCACCGATCGCCAGCGCGAGAACTGAACCTCCCAAGACGGCCCCACGTGAGGGAGCGCTGGGGCCCGGACCAGGGCCAGGCGGCCCACGGCGCTCTGCGCGCCATCTGGCGACGTCGGCCCAGTCGCCACTAGTGAAGTCACCGGTGTATATGCCCTGATCCGGGTTGAACGCGACCAGCTGCTTGCGCCACTCCTTCCCCACCATGGGGCCCCCCGATCGCATGTCAGATGGCGTCGACCAAGGCATCGGCGGCGGAACGGATCGAGATCGCGGCGAGCAGCAGGCAAAGGCCGAAGCCACAACTATCCGGCCCGCTCACTCGCTGTCAAGAGCTCTCGAGTTGACGTGTTCCCTGCATGACATGGTCCGTTCGAAGCCAGGAATTGGCCATCGAGTGACTCGCGGTCTGCAGGATCGCGAGTCAACCTCCTCGGCCGCGCTCCTGACAGGTCCCCCAAAGGGAGGGCAGTCACTGCTCGTAGGAATTGGTCTGCCGGGGCTCGTAGGAATTGGTCTGCCGGACCCCCCGCCAATTGGTTGCCGCGTTACTAATCGCTTCCGATATGACGGATTCTTTCCACCTAGCGGGTCAGCCGACATCCTTGATGACCTTCAGAGCGCATCGTTTGGGCCCTACGCTCGCCTCGCGCGGTGGCGTCAGGAACGGTGGGGATTTGCCCCCTACAGAATGAGTAGCCCGCGAGTTGTTCGCACCGTTAGGTCGGGCACCACGGCTCGAAGCATCACATTTGCAGCCTCGAGCGCATCCAAGGCGCCTTGCTCATCGGGTTCGACGCCACTGTGAAGCCAGCCGTTGCGTCGCCGCCTGAGCGCAGTCAGACGTCCCGCCGTAGATCCGCTAATGGCCCCGGACTGTTCGAGGGCCGCGACGAGTTTGTTAGCGGGGTCCCCGACCTTCGTCATGAGCATCGGATCTTGTCTCGCGAGGGCTCGGATACGAAGTTCGCAGACCGTCCAGCCGGCGGTGACTGCCAGCCCGTAGTCGTGGGTCAGCACTGCAGCATGCGTCTGGTTCAGAAGATCGAACTCCACGAGGGTGTCTGCCTTAACGACGTCCTCCAACCAGCTGAGTGATAGTTCAAAGGCTGGGAGCGGGCACGTTCCAATGCGTCGCGTGTCGGAGGCCGTGATGTGATCCGGCAGGCGTTGACCCGTCGAGTGGTACCAGAAGCCGCCGAGACTCGGATCGTCGGGATAATCAAACCGATAGAGGTTGCTGTCGTGGATGCGCTCCACTCGCGGCGATTCATTCTCCAGATGCATGAGCGCTGCGTAGACGAGGCAGAGGTGTGCATTCATAAGCCGGAGGCGATGGACGACGGCGCGCTTTGCGCCTTCTGAGGTCTCAGCCATCGTCGCAAGCCGGCGAGAGGAACCACCAGCCCGTACCGGCCGTGAGACCCCTGGCGCCCAGTCACCGAAGTCGAACATTGACAAGCCCCGGCGCTCGGTGCTGACAATCACACCGAAGGCCAGGGTCCGATTAACGAGGACGTCCATCCAGTCATCCGGTATGGGGGCGCCGACGTCAAAGACCGCCTCAGGCTTTGTCGGCTGACGGCCGATCCAGCCCATCGGTAATAGCGGGCCGTAGTGGGCCGAAGTGTCTCGCCCGGGCTCGTCGATCACCGGCTACGCGTCGCTCTGTACTGACTTGCGCAGAGAAGTGCCGTCCAGGAACCGCAGACCAAGCCTTTCGAAGGTTGGCCGCTCGGCCAATAGTCGCCGGAAGTTGGCACGGGTCAGTTGGAGGGACGTCGACTGATCCGGGTGCCGCTTCCCCAAGCGCTGGCACACGGTGGGCATCGCGTGGCGCGGGAGGCAGACGACGGCAACCAACTCGAAGGCCTCGAATACGGCGAGGGCGTACCAATCGAGCTGATCTGTGAATCGGACGTGGTGTTCGTTGTCCCAGCGATCTGCCGGGTTAGCGAGATAACGAACCTGAACGGTGTGTCCGTCACCCAGCCGGACATCCCAGTCCTTCTGCACGCGGCTCTCGGCCAAACTCCCGCCGAGCCACGTCGCGACCAGTCGTTCAGAGAACTCGGCGAGTGGGTCGCGGTTGGAGGAGCAGCCGAGCGCTTCCAGAAACCGGACCCGTGCCTGTCGGTAAGTAGCTAGAGCACCGACAAGTTTCTGGGTTTCATCGTCGCCCATGAGCCAAGTTTGCCCTAACTCCCCTGCCGCGTGACTGCCAGCAGGTGCCAGGACCGGATTGACCGATCAAGGCCGCCTACATGTAGTGGGCGTACCGCGGTGCTGCTGCAGCACCGGGATCGACATGCTTCAGGATGCCGGCGACGCGGCGAGCAGCGCGAAGAGTTATCGGGATTCGGCCATCGAGTTGGCTCTGATTCCAATTCATCTTTGAGAGCGCCAGAATCTCGCTGGCAAGAAACTCCGGCCGATGTTCGTGGCTGGCAAGGCGCAGGCCGACCGGCGATGGGACGTACATGCCTGGATACACCTCGTAGAAGTCGATGCTGCCACGCGTATAGAGCAGATGCCTCTTGGCTTCGAACGTTATGAAGGTCCCTCGCAAAACGGCGTGATCAGCCATCCGAAAGAGACGCGTCGGATCTGACGACTGCAGCCAGAGGAGTTCCAGGTGCTCGATCTTGTGATCGGTAGTTGCCGCTTCGAATCCACGTATCTCACCTTCATCGAAATCGGATGTCTTGTGGAGGACGACTCGAGCTGGTGAAGCATGGTGCTCGTCTCGATAGACCTCGAGGGCCCGCACAAGTAGTTGGTGAGCATCGTTCTCTAGAAGGTGCGGCTGTCGATCCTCCTTCTGCTGGGCGGCCGGCCCACCCCTCACAACGACACCTTCGCCGCGTTCGTCGAAGACTTGGGCGACAGCGGTATGCATCGCTTTGCGATCAGGAGTGTTGAAGAACGAGACGCCGATGAAGAGTGAAGTGAAGTCTGTGGCCCGCCGGGTCAGGCGCCAAGGCACCCCGCCTGCTTTGTAATAGAGAGCTGTGTGGAAGTTCCAGGCCCGAGTGGCCTCATCCTGCACCTGGAGTGTGCGGCGGTCTCGGTGCCCTCTCTGATTCGGAGGCACACGCTTCGGATCCCATGTTGTGGCCCTGACAATTTGGATCGGAGTCTGCACGCGTAAACAGTGAGCCTTCAGCAGATCATGGAAGTCCACGGCCGGACTAAGCGTTTCGCTCGCAGAAGAGGAGGGTTCCGTGTCGTCGGCCGGAACGATCTCGGGCTGAGCTCCTTCGTCAAGCTGCTCCGGCCGTGCACAGATCACTACGTGGCAACGGTTCTTGTCAGCCAGCCTCTCGACCGCCGCGGCGTAGAGATCGACGCACTCAGCAACGCCGAGGGCTCCAGGCTTGCTGACCGCGCGACTCAGGGCTCCGCCCGCCAACACTTCGACCAACTGGTCATCAAAGATCAACTCTGATCGGAAGAGGCGATCCACATCGAAACCTGGGAAGTCCCGGAAGAGCCGCGGACAGCGGCTGCCCGCCTTACCAGGTATCGAATTGCGACATTTCTCGAGCCACTGTTGGACGCCCTCAATGCCATCCTGAGGTCCAACGAACCCGACGCGGATCGCATTCGGAGCCGTCGGTTGACCAGCGTCGACAGGGCCATAGTCGGCAATCCCGTACCGCGGATCGATGTGCAGTGCGCCGCCGCCAAATTCGAGTTCGGGTTCGTCCAAGACGACAGCGTTCATGTTGGATCTCCAAACAACTTCAGGTTGCCCGAAACCTGGGCTTCAAGGATTTCGGGCTCAGCCGCCGTCCAGGCAGAATCGTCAATGCCGCGGTCCACGTCGAAGGTCAACAGCTCGCCGAATTGGAGGCGCCAATCGGCGTCGCCGAATAGCGTCGGCCGAGCACGGAGATAGGTCGCCCAGAAGCGCACCAAGCCGCGCACTGCGGCATTACGCTCCCGGCGCTTCATCTCAGCGGCGAGGTCTGGAGCCCAGGGCACTTCGCGCCAGCCATCGAAGGTGAAGTGGTACGTCGGCCGGAGCGCCAGGTACCAAGCCTCGTCATGCCGGACGAACTGAAACTCCAATGCATGGTGGCGATACCAGCGAATGCGTCCGGGCTCTTTCTTGTCTGGGTATCCCTGGAACACGACACGGCCGCGGCGCGAATGCCCGGTCGCAATGCGTCGTACCTGGAGGTCTCCGGTGGGACGAAAGAAGAGCCAGCCCTTCGGATGACGGCGCAGGTCACGGTGCGTGACTTCAATCAAGGTCTGGTTTAGGAGCCGGACGAAACGACGGTAGGCGTCAAGGTCTTTGGCCGCGGACCATTCGCGGGTTTCCAGGCCTTCCGCTGACCCGTCGATCAGAAGACTTAGCGGTGGCTCATCAACCCGGCGAAAAGACCAGACCATTCCGTCAGTCAGAACCCAGTCGGAGCAGTAGCTCGCCTTGCGGCGTAGTAATTCGGCCGCTTCACGGGGCTGTTTGACAGCCGCCGGGGCGAACCAGATCGTGTCGGCGACTCGGTCGACCCTTAGGAGGTTGGAGACCAGCTTCTCAGGTAGCGGCGGGGGTCGGAGGTAGGTCCCCGACTCAATTGGTATCGCCAACCCCAACAGCTGGGGCGCAGCGGTCTCATCGAAGCGCGCCTGAGCTTTGACGAAGTCGACCCGTCGCGATCGGCGGCGGGCGGGATCAGCGAAGACGTCTTTGACAGACGCCCACCACGCCTCGCCAGTCTGGGGATGCGAGCAGACGAGAATGACGGGCGCATTTCCGCCCATCCAGTAGTCGATGTCGCGCTCATCACAGAGGTAATGAAAGGCATCGACGGTCTCCCCAGGGAACGGGCGATCCTGGGCCTTGCTCTGAACGAGCACTATGGCGTTCAAGGGGGTGCCGGAACTCGAATCGACCAACTCGATTTCGCCGTCAATACCGTGGTCGACACGTCGGTCGTGCCAGATAAATCCCAGCCGACCCGCGACCAGATGGCTGACGAGCCGTAGACCGGCCTCGCCAATCTGCGCACTGGCCGTGTACCGCTTAGCCATGCCAGAACTCCCGCCGGGTCGGCCACGGAGGCATGACGAGCCTACGAAGGCGGTGTGACAGTGAACTCCCCTCCGGGACAGTCAGCGCCGTGAATCGACGGGGCTGGTTTCATCCACGGGGCGGAAAGGGGTCGTGGCCCGGCGGAATTGTGTCCTTGCCGCGGATCCGACCGTCCTGGCCGTGGATCAAGAGCTCGCCACCGCCAGCGTGGTGGATGATCTCTCTGGCCCGCCGGATGGCCTCGGCCTGGCTGGGATGGTGGGAACTGGCACGCTCGGCACCCGGTGCCCGAACGTCCCAGCCACCGCTGCCATCCGGGACCACATGGCGGTCGTTGGGGTTGCCCATCTGAGTTCCTCCTGGTTCAAGGGACACGTCGCCAGGATCAGACAAGCACAAGGACCGGGGAAAGTGGTGGATTCGCGCGGTTTCGCGCGCTAACGCGCGGATACTGCGAGCACATTGGCCGGGACCACCGCTCTCGCGCAGTATCCACCACTTACCTCATGGAGCTCTGTAGGTTCGCCGACATGGCAAGGCCCAGGGTCTACGAAGAGCGCAGGGTCACGACGGCGATCCGCTTGCCGGAGAGCACGCACGACAAGCTGCGGGAAGAGGCTCGCGAGCGCGACGTCTCCGTCAACTTCTTGGTTGTGCGAGCGGTCGAGCGCTATCTCAGCTCGATGCCGAGTGCGGACTGAACGCTGGCCTTGAAGCAGCAGTTCCGGCCCAAAGCGCAGGCGACGTTTGTCGACCTGTTTTGCGGCGCGGGCGGCCTGTCCGAAGGCTTCCGGCAGGCCGGCTGGCTGCCAATTGCAGGTATCGACGTCGATCCCGATGCCGTGGCGACCTACGCGTTGAACTTCCCGGAGGCGACGGCCATCCACGGCGATCTGCGACATCGCGCTGTTCGGAATCGCCTACTTGCGACTGCTCGGGCGTGCGATGTTGTGCTCGGCGGCCCGCCCTGTCAGGCCTTCTCGCAGGTCCGGAATCACTCCCGCCTCATCGACGACCCGCGAAACGCGCTCTACCGCGAGTTCATCGCGGTCGTCCGGCGCCTCGAGCCTCGGGCCTTTGCCATGGAGAACGTGCCTGGGCTGGCTCAGATGGGCGTGCTCGAACAGGCCACCGAGGACCTACGGTGTGGCGGCGCCTACAACGTCAGCGCCAGCCTCGTCGACGCCGCGGACTTCGGGGTCCCTCAGAGTCGTCGCCGTCTGGTCTTCATCGGCCTGCATCGCTCGCTCGGGGAGAGGCCAACGGGCCTCACCTCGCTTGACGCAACGACGGCTATCTCCTTGCGGCGCAGTGGGCAGCGACGGGTTCGCTATTGCCCGACAGCCAACGCTCTGCACCGCAGCCGGCTGTTGGACGAGTTGGTGGACCCGTGGTCTGATCGACTTGTAACGGCAAGCCAAGCGATTGGTGACCTGGCTCATCTTCGGTCCGGGACAAACCGGCAGGACGAGGCTCCTGCGGCGACTCTTGGCGAGCCGCAGTCAACGTTTCAGAAGATGATGCGCGATGCGCCAACGGACGTGCTTACCAATGTCGGCGTGCCGCGAATCAATCGCGACACCGAGCTTCGACTGCGCGGTATCCCTGCTGGTGGGAACTACCTTGACCTCGACGAGTCTCTGCGCGAGCGGTACTTGACGGGGCAGCGCTGGGGTCCGCACAATGGCACTCAGCGACTCAGCCGGCGCCACTACTACGCCTACCGGCGCCTCCATCCTGACTATTGGTCTTGGACTCTCAACACCAAGGCCGACTCCGTCTACCACTGGTCGGCTGCTCGCAGTCTGAGCGTTCGCGAATTTGCACGTCTGCAGTCCTTTCCCGATCGGTTCAGCTTTACAACGGATCCGCGTCGAGGACCGTTGCCAGGGCGGATCGATGGCGGACCGGGTCATTCCCGCTACCGCCAAGCTGGTAACGCTGTGCCACCGCTCCTGGCTCGGGCGATCGCCGAAGTTCTCAGCCTGCGTCTGGTGTAGTTGACCTAGCCTCGCTGCGTGAGCGGCAGCGAAGACACGGCGAAGGCCACCGAACGGGCCTTCGGTGCCGAGAATCGGGCCCGGCTACTGAACGATTTCCTCGACCGGGTTGGGGCAGTCACGCCGGCTAACGCCTGGCGGTTGGTCTACGAGTTGCTGCTGTGGATTGACCGTACGACGGGTTTGGCGCACTGCTACGAGTCTGACAAGTGCCAGCCAGGACGCCCCTGGTACGCCCGATCTTTGGCGTTTCACGACTGGCTGGCGTCGCAACTCGAAGTCGCACCGGCCAATGTGGGTGCCGAGGTCGACCATCTATTTCGCGGCGCCGTTGCCGGCCTTGCTCAAAAGACCCAAGAAGAGCGCGCCGAGGCGGCGGCGGCTCAAAGGAGGCCGTATGAAAGCCGCAACTTCCCTCTCCCCGGCGAGGATGCCGAGTTGGTGGCGCTCGTCCGTGAACTCCTCGGCCCTCACCTCGGCTCGGCACCAACAGACGAATTGTGGCGAGCACTGAGCGAAAGGATTCGCACCCACGTTGGGCAGGAGAACAAGCGCAAGAATCTTCTCGGAGAGGGCTTCGAGGACACGCTGGCTGCCCTGATCCGTCGGCTACCGGGGGCGGACCGTTACGAGATCCGCAACCGAGTCTTGCTTGGCGAGATACCCGGCTTCAATCCTCAGGGCGAGACGGAGAAGCAGAAGCGGGTCGACCTCGCCCTCTGGCGAAAGGACGGCGGGCAGCGCCAACTGGTTACCTCAAAATGGAGTGTGCGGGCCGACCGCGAGGAGCAATTTGGCACCGACTTTGAGGCCTATGTCCGGGTTAATGCCGGGCCTCCTTTCGATTACGTGCTCGTCACCAACGAGTTCGACGCCGCCCGTTTGAAGGCGGCCTGCCAGAAACTCGCTGGCAATGCCTACCTCTTTAGGTCGGTGGTGCACGTCAGTCCCGACGGCGTTCTGCATACCTATGGCTCAGACCTGCGTGGTGCGGCTAAGGAACTGCCAGGCTTGGTCTCATCGGGACGACTGATCTCGTTGGAACAATGGCTGGCGGCCCAAACCACTTAGTCCGGCCGGCGGGCTCGTACGCCAGTACGAACGGTGTGCGCCGACGCATGCAACTTCAGCGCGAACGCGACACAGCACCGGAGGTCGCGCTGCGGCAGGCACTCCACCGACTGGGCCTGCGCTACCGGCTCGATCGCCCGATTGTTCCGGGTACTCGACGTCGAGTTGACATCGTCTTCGTTCGAGCGCGGGTGGCAGTCTTCGTCGATGGTTGCTTCTGGCATGGCTGCCCGCGGCACGGGGTCCGCGACCACAAGATCAATGGTTGGTACTGGCCAGACAAGATCGCTGGCAACAAGGCCCGCGATCTGGACACCGGGCGGCGGCTCCGCCGAGCGGGTTGGAAGGTCATTCGAATTTGGGAACACGAGAACCCGAGCCGAGCGGCAGCCCGCGTTGCTCGTGTGGTGCAGAGCCGCTGATCGGCGATGGGCAAGTTTGATGATCGGTTGGCGGAGCAACTCCAGCGTCCTGCTTGGGGCAAAGTACGCATAGAGGCTGAGCTCGAACGCCAAAGGAATAGCAGACGCCCTTACAGCGATGAGTCGGGTGATCCTGTTCTCAAGGAGTCCTACTGCGTGTACCTCGATGCACTCGGGACCGCAGCGACATCGAGACACTTGACGACCGCAGACTGCGAGAGCAGCTTCAACTACTCCATTACCGATGGTTTCTCCACGCGGACCCTTCCGCCGACTATGAGCGTCTGCTGTCGTTCACGGACAACGTTGTCGTCGGTAGCCCCGTGGTAGCAGACGAGATCGGGCGAGCGAGGCTACGGACTCGGGATACCGCGTCACGCACGCCGCAACGGGCGCTTGTCGGGCGATCAACTACCACTGCTATAGCGCGAGCTTCGACACTGATCCTGGTACTGGAACGAACCCGAACCGGTCAAGGGAATTAGACCGAACATTGGAGATCGTGTCGATAGACCGTCTGCGTGACGCCATAGTCATCGACCGCCTCACGCCCTGGCGCAGAGTCCGAGGATCGTGTCCGCATCGGCTGACTTGGTGCCGACTCGCAATCTATGAGACCGCGAGCCACTAGCCGGCGATCGGACTCGCAGTCCCCCCAAACCGCGAGTTGCCCAGATTGACTGGAGCTGTCCTCGAATGTCGACCAGCTCGGTCACGAGGCCTCTTGATTCGGCATCGGTTAGGCACGAACGATTCGGTTTCTACCGGCGCGGGCCGCTCGCCGGGCGTCAGCGCGACCGGATGCCGCGTTTCAGCATGTGACGTTCCCATTGGCCGCAGCCTCCTCTCGCGGCGAAGGCTCGCTGCAGCAGTTCAGGGGCGCGAATTGCGTGGGCGTTTAGGTCTCCCGATCGCAGCGACACCACCTCAAATCGGGGGTGACCCGCAACCCTCAGATCCTGGGCAAGCGAGTCCGCTGCTGCTCTGCCGCGCGCGTCGGCGTCAAACGCGATCGTCAGCGAACGGTGCTGATGCTCTTGCAGGATGTAGGCAGCAAGCCGTTGATCTGCCAACCCGACGCCGAGGAGCGCGAGAGAGTTCGCGCCGAGCTGGGCCGCCGAGAGGGCGTCGGGTAGTCCTTCGCAGATCCAGAGTCGGCTGTCCTTATCGATCGTGGGAGCGGTGCGCACCCGGGCCCATCGGGGGTTGGTGGCGACCCAGCTGGCGGGGTTCTCGTACTTGCGGCCTCCCGCCTTTTCGGGGTTGAGGTAGCGGGCTTGGAGGTAGATGGGTCCGTGGTCGTCGAGGACGGGGAAGATGACGGC
>Ga0207416_1001830_pt1 | contig 25655 bp, 26 predicted proteins | sample PaiPotPPM11metaG_FD_184107 | JGI IMG/M metagenome (GOLD analysis project Ga0207416, IMG submission 184107) | Iron sulfur acid spring bacterial and archeal communities from Banff, Canada, to study Microbial Dark Matter (Phase II) - Paint Pots PPM... ... | reverse complement strand
ACCCTTTCGTGCGGTGCACCCGGGACGCGCCCGCGGGGAGTTCCATGATCGGTCTTGTGCTTGTGACCCACGGTCGGCTGGCTGTTGAATTTCGTGCCGCCCTGGAACACGTGGTCGGACCGCAAGGCCAGATCGAGGCCGTCACCATCGGCCCCGACGACGACGTCGAAGAGCGCCGCAAGGATATCATCGAAGCGGTGCGGCGCGTCGATAGCGGCGACGGCGTTGCGATTCTCACCGACATGTTCGGTGGCACGCCGTCCAACCTCGCGATCTCGGTGATGAGCCGGCCCAAAGTCGAAGTGCTGGCCGGCATCAATCTGCCGATGCTGGTGAAACTCGCCAAAGTGCGCGACGAGTGTCCGCTCGCCGAAGCCGTCGCCGCCGCTCAGGAAGCGGGGCGGAAATACGTCACCATCGCCAGCCGGGTGCTCACCGGCAAATGAACGAACCGGCCCATAGCGCCGGCATGCCCGATGCGGGTAGCGCGCCCAAGGGCGCCGTCTCCCGGGTCTTCGTCATCTGCAACAAGAAAGGCCTGCACGCCCGCGCGTCGGCCAAATTCGTGCAAACGGTCGAGAAATTCGACGCCAAGGTGCGCGTCACGCGCTGTAACGAAAGCGTCGGCGGCACCTCGATCATGGGCCTGATGATGCTGGCAGCGGCGCCCGGCACGTCGATCACCGTCAACGCGACCGGGCGGGAGGCAACCGAGGTTGTCGACGCTTTGGCGGCCTTGATCGACTCGCGTTTCGGCGAGGCCGATTGATCGGCAAGAGCATGATCGTGAACAAGCCCGCCCCGGACGTGGATCCGGAGCGGAAGCCGGTTTTTTGTAAAAGATCATGCTCGAAACAAAGATTTGATTTAGGCTCGGCCGATGAAACGCGGGGCATCGCCAAAGAAAGCATCGTCTCAAAAAAGCGCGCGAGAAAACGCCGAAGGAAAGTCACCGCAGCGGAACAACCGCTCGAAGGAGATAAAGCAAATGAGTCCCGAATCGACAGCTTCGAAAGGCAGTGCTGCGAAAACGGCGCCGGCCGCCCCGGCTACCCCCACACCGGCCGGCGACGGCGGCCGCCAACCGGCAACGATCCGGTACCTCGATCGCGCCGACATGGTCGAGACTTTCGCCGATTCGATCACCGGCTTGATTTTCGACGGCCAGACGCTGCGCATCGAATTCGGCGTGACCCGCTTTGACGAGGTCAAACCGAACACGGCGATCACCGGTCGGCGTTATCCCGCTTGCCGCCTGGTGCTGCCGCCGCCGGCGGCGGTGGATCTGATCAACCGCATGCAACAGATCGCGGCGGCGTTGACGCAGGCCGGCGTGGTCAAGGCGCGCGGCGCCGAGGCGCCCAAAGCGGGCTGAGCGCAAGCCCCGTTTATGCGGTGGGCCCAGCGCGCCGCCCGCGCGTTTACGCGTGTCTGCGAGGCGCCGCGGCGGGACAACAGGGTCGACTTGGTTCCTTCGGCCGCCGCCTTCAGGTCTGTGCCCGGCCGGTTTATCCGTGGACATAAAGAATTCTTTATGTGTTATTGCCGCTGCGCCGCTACCCTGGTAGAAGCGCGCCAACTTCCATGCATCGCCGAAGGATAGTCCGTTATGAGCACGTCGACCAAGCCGAAAGCACGCGCGCCCGCCGATTACGTCGTCAAGGATATCGGTCTCGCCGAGTGGGGAGACAAGGAAATCGCCATTGCCGAGATCGAGATGCCCGGGCTGATGGCGACGCGCGAGGAGTTCGGCCCGGAGCAGCCGCTGCGCGGCGCGCGCATCGCCGGCTCATTGCATATGACGATCCAGACCGCAGTGCTGATCGAGACGCTCAAGGCGCTCGGCGCCGACGTGCGCTGGGCGTCCTGCAACATCTACTCGACCCAGGATCACGCCGCCGCGGCGATTGCCGCCGGCGGCACGCCGGTCTTTGCGGTCAAGGGCGAGTCGCTGGAAGACTACTGGAACTACACCCATCGCATATTCGAATGGCCCGACGGCGGCGGACCGAACATGATCCTCGACGACGGCGGCGACGCCACGCTTTTGATGCATCTCGGCATGCAGGCCGAGAGCAATCCGGGCGTGATCGCCAAGCCCACCAACGAGGAGGAAGAGGTGCTGTTCGCCGCGATCAAACAGCGCCTGCGGGACAACCCGGGCTGGTACACGACGATCGCCAAGGCGATCAAAGGCGTTACCGAGGAAACCACAACCGGCGTGCACCGGCTCTATCAGATGGAGAAGGAAGGTCGGCTGTTGTTTCCCGCCATCAACGTCAACGACAGCGTCACCAAATCGAAATTCGACAATCTCTACGGCTGCCGCGAATCGCTCGTCGACGGCATCCGCCGCGGCACCGACGTGATGATGGCGGGCAAAGTGGCGATGGTCGCGGGCTTCGGCGACGTCGGCAAGGGCTCGGCCGCCTCGCTGCGCCAGGCCGGCTGCCGGGTCATGGTTTCCGAGATCGATCCGATCTGCGCGCTGCAGGCGGCGATGGAAGGCTACGAAGTCACCACCATGGAGGACGCCGCCTCGCGCGCCGATATTTTCTGCACCGCCACCGGCAATGTCGACGTCATCACCATCGAGCACATGCGCAAGATGAAAGACCGCGCCATTGTCTGCAATATCGGCCACTTCGACTCGGAAATTCAGGTCGCGGCGCTGAAAAACCTGAAATGGGTCAACGTCAAGCCGCAAGTCGACGAGATCGAGTTTCCCGATGGCAAGCGCATTATCCTTTTGTCCGAAGGCCGCCTGGTCAATCTCGGCAACGCCATGGGCCATCCGAGCTTCGTGATGTCGTCGTCGTTCACCAACCAGACGCTGGCGCAGATCGAACTCTGGAGCAATCCCGGCAAATACCAGAAGAAGGTCTATACGCTGCCCAAGCGGCTCGACGAGAAAGTGGCGCGGCTGCATCTCGACAAGATCGGCGTCAAGCTCACTACGCTGTCCGATAAGCAATCGACCTATATCGGCATCCCGGTCAGCGGGCCGTACAAGACGGATCAGTACCGGTATTGAGAGCGGCCCGCACTCAATGTCCGGCGGGCACCACGGTTACGCGAAAGTCGCTTGGCGGTCCGGTGAAGCCTAAGAAGGTTCGCTTGATCGTGCCGGTCGCCGTGCGGCCTGCGCCGGCGCCGAGCGCAGTTTCCGTCGCGCGGCACGGCGCGTCATTGTCGAGGCAAGCGATCAAAAGACCGTTGGCGGCGATCTCAGCACGGCTCGCCTTCGCCAGCAGGCTGCCGTCGAGCGGATGCGAGCCGGTCAGGTAAAACGGCAAATTTCCGGTGATCCCCGGCGAACCCCAATAAAGTTGCGGCGGCTTGTGCACCAGGCGTTGGGCGAGTGCAGCGACCTCCTGCGAGCTCGGCCGATTGGGATCCAGCCCCGCCTTTAGGTGTGCGTAAGCAAAAAACGGCGAAGCGATGACAAAGGCGAGACTGACCGCGAGCGCGACAAGTCCTGCGCCGGCCGCCGCCAGGGAATCGACGGCGATTTTGCGCGAGCCATAGAGCACGAGCGGCAGCAGCGCCCAGTTCGGAAACGTCCAGTCCGGCGTCAGCCGGGCCGGCAGCACGAGATTGACCAGCGCCGGCAGCACCATCGGCACCGCGAACAAGATGAGGGCTTGGCGGCGGGTTTCATCCGCCGGCCGGACGATGTCGGCGAGCGCGGCCCATCCGGGCCGCAGCGCCGCGAGAAGCAGAAGCGGCCCCGCGGCATAGGCGATCGCACCCAGCAAATAATAGACCGATTTGCCAAGCGCGGCGGCGAAGGAGTCGTCGGTCATGACGCTGTCGCGCACGAACGCGTAGTTCGCGCCGCCGGCCTGCGTGACGTACCAGTAAAGGTGCGGCGCGATGACGAGTGTTGCACTCGCCGCCATCAGATAGGGCGCCGGCGACCGCCAGAATCGCCGCGTGCCCGCGCCAGTGAGCGCGGCCGCCGCCATGCCGGCGAACAGATAAACCGCCCAGTACTTGCCGAGCATGGCGAGGCTGGCAAACGCGCCGGCGAGCACGGAATCCCAAACGCCCAATCCGCGGCGGGCGCGCAAATAGAACAGCAGAGCCGCGGCCCAGAACGGCATCATCGCCGTATTGGCGTTGAGCTCCGCGGCCTTGAACGTATAGAGCGGCACCAGGATGAGCGCGGCGAGCCCGAACAGGCTGCAGTCGCGGTCGAGGTGATCGCGATTAAGCCGCCACGTAATCGCAAGCGTGATCGCGACAATGGTAACGGCTTCGAAATGCATCGCCCAATTCGCCCGCGGCAACAATGCAAACCACAGGCCGAACAGCCAAGCCGTCATCGGCGGATGCTTGTAGCCGAATGCAAAATGCTGCGCCCATAGCGCCGCCTCGGCGGCATCGTCGCGCAGATCGACCGGCGCCAGCGATACGGTGTGGAACGACATCCCCAACACGACGAAGGCGCCGAGGATCCAGGCCGCAACGGCGCCCTCGCCGCGTTCGCCGACCAAGCCCTGCACCGGCTTTATGAGCCGCTCGGCGCCCGCAAGCTGCGGATGCAGCTGCTCGGCAGGGTCGGGACGAATGACGGCCATCGGCAATGGATGCCACCCAAATACCAGCGCCGCAAGCGCGCCAAATTGCGGCAATTCGCGGCGCATTGCATTTCTTCGGCGGCCAGCGTTATCTCACTCGGCCATGGATGGCGTTTCACCCGCGATTTCGCCTGCGACGCTCGCGCGCGCGCCGAGCGGCACTCTCCGGCCGGCGCCGGAACTCAGTGTCATCGTGCCGACATTCAACGAGCGCGCCAACGTTTCGATTTTGGTCGAGCGGCTCGCGCAGGTCCTCGGCGGCGGCGATTGGGAAGTGCTGTTCGTCGACGACAATTCTCCGGATGGAACGGCGGCGGTCGCGCGCGCGCTGGGCGAGACCGACGCTCGCGTGCGCTGCATGCTCCGCATCGGCCGGCGCGGTCTCGCCGGCGCCTGCCTCGAAGGCATGCTCGCCAGTCAGGCCCGTTACCTCGCCGTCATCGATGGCGATTTGCAGCATGATGAGGCATTGCTGGTCGCCATGCGCGACTGTCTGCGCAGCGGGCGCGCCGATGTCGTGGTGGCGAGCCGCTATCTCGACGGCGGTTCGGCCGCGGGCCTCTCCAGGCGGCGCGCCCGCGCCAGCCGTTTCGCCAACGTGCTGGTGCGGCGGCTGTTCGGCATCGATCTGACCGACCCGATGAGCGGCTATTTCATGATCCGGCGCGAGGCCTTCGCGCCGCTGGCGCCTGCGATTTCGTCGCAGGGCTTTAAGATCCTGCTCGACATCCTGGCGACAAAACCCGGCCACTTGCGCGTCGTCGAGCTGCCGTCGGCGCTCCATGAGCGCCGCTACGGCGAGAGCAAGCTCGACAGCAAGATCGCGCTCGATTTCGCAGCCCTGGTCACGGCGAAGCTCACCAACCATGCCGTCTCGGCGCGCTTTCTGATGTTCTGTCTGGTCGGCCTGAGCGGGCTTGCCGTTCACTTGATCACGTTGTCGGTTGCGACCAAGCTCGCCGCCATGCCGTTCGGCGCGGCCCAGACGCTCGCCACCGTCACTGCGATCGCATGGAATTTCGTACTCAACAATCTATTCACCTATCGCGACCAAAGGCTGAGCGGCTGGCGGTTCGTCACCGGCTTGATCCGCTTTGAGGTGATCTGCGCCATCGGTGCGATCTCCAATATCGGCATCGCCACCTGGATCTACGATTACGACAGCAGATGGTGGCTCGCCGGCCTCGCCGGCGCGCTGATCGGCACGGTGTGGAATTTCGTGGTCAGCGCCGCCTTCGTCTGGCGGCAGCGGTAAATCTGCGCTCGTCCCCGCGAAAGCCGGGACCCAGTCCGGTGCCACGGCTGGCAACTGGATTCCCGCTTTCGCGGGAATGAGCGGTTTAGCATCCCCGCAGCTTGCCGCTGCCGAGCCGCGATGTTATTTGCGCCGCATGGCCGCGACCCCCATCCAAAATATCCGCAATTTCGCTATCATCGCCCATATCGACCACGGCAAATCGACGCTCGCCGACCGGCTGATCCAGCTCACCGGCGGGCTCGAAGCGCGCGAAATGGTCGAGCAGGTGCTCGATTCCATGGATATCGAGCGCGAGCGCGGCATCACCATCAAGGCGCAGACGGTGCGGCTGAAATACCGCGCGCGCGACGGCAAGGATTATGTCCTCAATCTCATCGACACGCCCGGACATGTCGATTTCGCCTACGAGGTCAACCGCTCGCTCGCCGCCTGCGAGGGCTCGCTGCTTGTGGTCGACGCCAGCCAGGGCGTGGAGGCGCAGACGCTCGCCAATGTCTATCAGGCGATCGACAACAATCATGAGATCGTGCCGGTGCTCAACAAGGTCGATCTGCCGGCCGCCGAGCCCGACAAGGTCCGGCAGCAGATCGAGGACGTGATCGGGCTCGACGCCTCCAACGCGATTTTGATCTCGGCCAAGACCGGACTGAACGTGCCGGAAGTGCTGGAAGCGATCGTGCACCGGCTGCCGCCGCCCAAGGGCGACGCCGCGGCGCCATTGAAGGCGCTGCTGGTCGATAGCTGGTACGACGCCTATCTCGGCGTCGTCGTCTTGTTCCGCGTCGTCAACGGCGTGCTGAAAAAGGGCCAGCGCATTCTCATGATGGGAACCAACGCGGCCTACGAGGTCGACCGCGTCGGCGTGTTCACGCCGAAGCGCGTTGAGCTCGACGAACTTGGCCCCGGCGAGATCGGCTTTCTCACCGCCTCGATCAAGGAAGTGGCCGATACCCGCGTCGGCGATACGATCACGGATGAGAGAAAACCGGTGGCGGCGCCGCTGCCGGGCTTCCGCCCGGCGATCCCGGTGGTGTTCTGCGGACTGTTTCCGGTCGACGCCGCCGATTTCGAAAATCTGCGCGCCGCCATGGGCCGGCTCCGCCTCAATGACGCAAGCTTCTCTTATGAGATGGAAACCTCGGCCGCGCTCGGCTTCGGCTTCCGCTGCGGCTTCCTCGGGTTGCTCCATCTCGAAATCATCCAGGAGCGGCTGGAGCGCGAATTCAATCTCAACCTGATCGCGACCGCGCCGTCGGTGATCTACAAGATCAAGCTGCGCAACGGCCAGCAGCTGGAAATCCACAATCCGGTCGACATGCCGGACCCAAACCTCATCGAGGAAATGCAGGAGCCGTGGATCGAGGCGACCATCCTGACGCCCGACGAATATCTCGGCTCTGTGCTCAAGCTGTGCCAGGACCGCCGCGGCGAGCAGAAGGAGCTGACCTATGTCGGCAACCGGGCGCTGGTGAAATACAACCTGCCGCTCAACGAGGTGGTGTTCGACTTTTACGACCGGCTCAAATCGGTGTCGCGCGGCTACGCCTCGTTCGACTACCACCTCACCGATTATAAGCCGGCCGACTTGGTCAAGCTGCAAATGCTGGTCAATGCCGAGCCGGTCGATGCGCTCGCGATGCTGGTGCACCGCACCCGCGCCGAGCAACGCGGCCGCGCCATGGCGGAGAAGCTCAAGGAGCTGATCCCGCCGCACATGTTCCAGGTGCCGATCCAGGCCGCCATCGGCGGCAAGATCATCGCCCGCGAGACGGTGCGTGCCTTTAGGAAGGACGTCACCGCGAAATGCTACGGCGGCGACGTGACGCGCAAGCGCAAGCTCCTGGAGAAGCAAAAAGAGGGCAAGAAGCGCATGCGCCAGTTCGGCAAGGTCGACATCCCGCAGGAAGCGTTTATTGCGGCGCTGAAGGTGGATGTGTGAAGCATTCGCGTCAGACTATGCCGCGCTGAAGGTAAAAACTAATTTGGCTTTCATCCAACCAAATCGGCTTTGACGCGACCAACGTCGACAATAGAATTGCACTAATACCGACAATATAATGAACTGCGGTCCAGCCGCGGAAACATGGCCGCCACGTATTTTTGAGTTCGCCTTGATCTCTGATCGCTTGCCTTCGCCGGGCAGCCGCAAGCGTACTCTGCCGATATTCTTTGGCTGTCTCGATGATTTCCATCGCCCGTAGGAAATTTCCAGCAAGTCCCCGCGCGATGGCCGCACCGATTTGTCTCTTGAATTTGACCGTTTTCTCCTCGTCTGAATTATCCCAGTCGCCGGATTCGACTGACGCGGCCTTGTTCAAGACGTTATCGAATTCCTCCCATCAGCGCGATTGCGGCGACGCGCGCTGCCGCCGCGCGCGCTCCTGCCAGGATCACGAATGCTATTGGCGGCGGCTGCAAAAGCTGCCGACCACCGACGAGATGTCGCGGGTGCGCGAAAGGGCCGAGCCTTGGACGAAACTCTTACGGGTCGGTTCGATCGAAGGCTCCCAGGGGAGAATGCGTTATTGAGCGCGGCGATGTTCCAGGTGCCGAGCGTGGGACCGCCGAGCGCGGGACTACCGAGCGTAGGGCTGCCGAGCGCAGCACTGCCGAGCGCAGCACTTGCCGTCGTCATTTCGCCAGCGTAACATGTTACGCGAACGAAGGGTCTGACCGTGCCGGCAAAGCCTAGGACCAAGCGCCCGAAGACGGCGCGGGAGCGTATGAGCGCCCGGCGCAAGCGGTTGCGCGCGCTGGGCTTGCGTCCGGTGCAGCATTGGGTGCCCGACCTGCGCGATCCGAAGGTCCGGTCCGATCTTCTGCGCCAAGGCGAGTTGCTCGGCCGGTATCCCGAAAAGGACCCGATCGATGCCTGGATCGAGGCCGTCTATGATGCGAGCGAGTGGCGGTGAAGCGAGGCGACATCGCCATCGTCGCCTATGGCGAGCTCGGCAGGCCACGCCCGGTAGTGATTGTGCAAGCCGACGAATTGGGCGACCGAACACGGACGATCGTCGCCTGTCCGGTAACGTCGGAAGTGACGGAGAAACTGGCAATCCGACCGACCGTCGAGCCGGATGCGGCGAATGGCCTGCGCGTGCAGTCCCAAATCATGACCGACAGGATATTGGCAGTGCCGCGCGAGCGAGTACGGCAGCTGATAGGCAGCGTCAATTCGCAGACGCGGGACAGGCTCGATAGCGCGCTTTTGCTCGTCCTCGGATTGGGCCGCTAGGACGACCTGGTTCCGGCCGCTAATGCACCACGATCGTGGTGTCGCCTTTGCCTTCGCGCTCGACCAGGCCGAACAAAATCGCGGCGTTGCCGGGATCGAGCCGCACGCAGCCGTGCGAGACCGGCCGGCCCAGCCCGGAAATCTCGTAGGTGCCGTGGATGGCGTAGCCGCCATGGAAGAAGATCGCGTGCGGCATTGGTGCATTGTCGTATTTTCGCGAGTACCAGCGCGCCGCCAGCATCTGCGGATGATAGATGCCGGGCGGCGTGATATAGCCGCGCCGGGCGGTCGAGACCCGCCACCAATAGCGCGGCTCGCCATCGACGATGACTTCCATCCGCTCCCGCGCCCGGTCGACATGGACGATGACCGACGCTGTTGCGGGCTCGCTCGCCGCGAGCGCGGCAAAGCCGAGTACGGCCAGAACGCAAAACGCGCGACGCATGTCACCCCCGGAGCCGAACCAATAATTGCAGCAGCGGACGGAGCTTGTAAAGCGGCGGCTGGCGCCTGACTTCATCAAGATTGCGTTGAGGTAAATTCGCTGCGCGTGCGCTCGCCGCGCGCGGCTTTACCGTCGGCCCCATCCTGCACGACGGCGCGGTCGAGCCGCATGGCGCCGCCGAACGCCGCTTGCTGAATCTCGCCGGCGATGACGCTGACTCTTTGGACCTGTTTGCGGCTGGACAGAACCAGCGAATAGCGGCAGCGTATCGCCGCCGCGCCCGCGCCGTTACGTACCGGGCGAAGGCGAACACAGCGGGGCGAAGTCGGTAGAAGAGAGACCAATGCGAACGCTCGTTCTTGTTGTCCTAGCGTTGCTTGTTGCCGGCCTTTGTCCTGCCCTCGCGCAGGACGCACTGGCGCCGCTAGCGGCACAGGATGCCGACACGCTCGATCCGACGCCCCCCGGAACGCTCAATCCGCAGCCGTTGCCGCCGCTTGCCAATCCGGATTCGCCGTCGACGCCGGCCAAGGAATTGTTTGGCCGCAAGCTCACTCCGCTGCCGGGCCCGACGCGCCCCATCGGCTCATACGCCGACGGTTGCCTCGCCGGCGCCGTGGCGCTGCCGATCAGCGGTCCGGCTTGGCAAGTCATGCGGCTATCGCGCGACCGCAATTGGGGCACGCCGAGACTCGTCCGCTTCATCGAGCGGCTCGGCGCTCACGCCAAGTCAGTGGGGTGGAATGGACTGTTGATCGGCGACATGTCGCAGCCGCGCGGTGGCCCCATGATCACGGGTCACGCCAGCCATCAGATCGGGCTCGACGCCGACATCTGGTTCACGCCGATGCCCGACCATGTACTCAGCCGCGACGAGCGCGAGATGGACGGCGCCGTCGACATGGTTGCGCCGAATCGACTCGGCGTCGATCCGAAAGTGTGGACGCACACGCGCACCGAACTGATCCGCACCGCGGCGGAGGATTCCGCGGTTACCCGCATTTTCGTCAACGCGGCGATCAAAAAGGAAATGTGCAGCGAGGCCGGGCCGAACCGCGCCTGGCTAGCAAAAGTGCGGCCGTGGTGGGGCCATGCCGAGCACTTTCACGTCCGCCTTGCTTGTCCGCCGGGCGACCGCGAATGCAAGCCGCAACCGCCGGTGCCCGACGGCGACGGCTGCGGCCACGGGCTCGATTTCTGGTTCAAGGAATCGACGTTGCATCCGGCGCCGCCGAAAGTGCCGCCGAAGCCGAGGCCGCCGCTGACGCTTGCCGGCCTGCCGAAGGCATGCAAGCAGATCGTGATGGCGCCGTAGCCGCCGTGCCGTACCAACGCCGGCCATGACGAATTCAGAGTCCCGGCGTGCCGAACACCATGCGCTGCGCCGCGGCGGCGATATAGACGAGCACGAAAGCGCAGATGACGACCAATGCGGCGAAGCTCAAGGATTTGCGCTCCGGCGTTTTGGTCATAAGCGGCAGGCCGAGCCATAGAATATACGCGCCATAGAAGCCGGTGAGCATGAGGAAGCGTAAGCCCGGAAGCACTAGAAAAATCCCGGCGAGCCAGAGCGGCGTGAAGGAAAAGACCGCGAGCTTAAATGCATTGTCGAAATTGCGGCGGCCGCCGAACAGCGGCGCCGACAGATTGATGATGACGCCGAGCAGCAGCACCGTAGCGCAGATCAGCACGTAGCCGAAAATGGCGCCGAACAGGCCGTTGACGATCGGTGTGCGCACGAGACCGGCATTCGGCATGACGACGCCGACCCATGAAGCGCCGATGAAGCTGAACGCCGCCGGGATCAGCGTCAGCACGGCAACGTAGCGGCTTAACAGATAAGCCGGATCGTCGGACTCGCGTGCGATCGCGGCCCATTCGGCAAGCGGATCGACCAGGATCGCCATGGCGCGCCGCGCCGCATTCATGATGGCGCGCCTCGGCTCGATCCCTTGGCGTCGTCGCGCAGCATGGCGGCGCCTTTTTCCGCGATCATCATGGTCGGAGCATTGGTGTTGCCGGACGTGATCGTCGGCATCACCGAGGCATCGATGACGCGCAGCCGGTCGACGCCGGCGACACGCAAGCGGTCGTCCACCACCATCATCGGATCGCTGGCAAGCCCCATCTTCGCGGTGCCGATCGGATGAAAGATCGTGGTGCCGATGTCGCCGGCGGCTTTCAGCAAAGCCGCATCGTCGTCGTCGCGCGCGCCGCGGCCCGGCAGATATTCGTCGGGGTGGAACGGCGCCAGCGCCGGCTGCGCGGCGATCCGCCGGGTCAGCCGGATCGAAGCCACCGCGATGCGGCGGTCATCGTCGGTCGACAGATAATTAGGCCGAATAAGCGGGGCATCGCCGGGCTCACGCGACCGCAGCCGCACAAAACCGCGGCTCGACGGCCGCACATTGCTGACGCTCGCTGTGAAGGCGGGGAATTTATGCAACGGCTCGCCGAAGCGGTCCAGCGACAGCGGCTGGACGTGATATTGCAGATTGGCGCGCTCCTGGTCGCGGTCGGAGCGGGTGAACAGGCCGAGCTGCGACGGCGCCATGGTCAGCGGGCCGCGCCGCAGCAGCGCATATTCGGCGAGCATCCCGGCAAAGCCGAAGCGCGAATGATAGCGCTCGTTGAGCGTGGCGATGCCGTCGACCTTGTAGATCAGCCGTAACTGCAAGTGATCCTGCAGGTTTGCGCCGACGCCGGGCCGGTCGGCGACGACGTCGATGCCATGCTCGCGCAATTGCGCGACCGGCCCGATGCCGGAGAGAAGCAGGAGCTGCGTCGAGCCGATCGAGCCAGCGGAAAGAATCACTTCGCCGCGGCAGCGCGCGCTGCGTGCCGCTCCGTTCTTTTCACTTTCTTTGCGCCAGCGCACACCGGCCGCGCGCTTGCCGTCGAACAGGAGGCCTTCGGCGAGACACCCGGTTTCGAGCCGCAGGTTGGGACGATGCAGCGCCGGTTTGAGAAACGCGCGCGCGGTCGAGACCCGCCGGCCGCGATTCTGGTTCACGTGAAAGGCGCAGATGCCTTCATTGTCGCCGCGGTTGAAGTCCGGGATGGATTTGATGCCGGCCTGTTCGGCGGCGGCGCGGAACGCGTCGAGCAGATCCCAGCGCACCCGCGGCGCGGAAATATGCCATTCGCCGCCGACGGCGTGTGCCTCGCTTTCGCCGAGGAAATGATTTTCGTGCCGTTTGAAATACGGCAGCACGTCGTCCCAGCCCCAGCCGGCAAGCCCAAGCTGGCGCCAATGGTCGTAGTCGCCGGCCTGGCCGCGCATATAGACCATGGCATTGATCGCCGACGAACCGCCGATCACCTTGCCGCGCGGATAATTCAGGCTGCGACCGTTGAGGCCCGGTTCCGGTTCGGTCTTGAACATCCAGTCCGAGCGCGGATTGCCGATTGCGAACAGATAACCGACCGGAATATGAAACCAGATCCAGTTGTCGCGGCCGCCGGCTTCGAGGATGAGCACGCGCGTGTCGGGGTCGGCGGATAGCCTGTTGGCGAGCAGGCAGCCCGCCGAGCCGGCGCCGACAATGATGTAATCGTATTCGCCCGCGATCGCCTCGGCTTCGGCCACGTTTCGCTCCAACCTTGTCGCTGCAAGACTTGATGCCGCGTTCCCGCTCGCGGCGAAGATAGCAGCGTGACCGGGGCAGGGAAGGGGCAGCAGTCGCGGCGCTTCGCTTTTGGCGAAGCCTGCCACGCATAATAGCGTGTTGTCCCGGCAAATCGCGGCGGACTATGGTTTGCGATGGATTCGTCTTCGTCATCGGCGGTCAAACACGCAACGGCATGGGGCGTCGCCTGCGGGTCCGGTGCCGCCTTGTGCTGGGCGCTGGGATTTGTCGCTGCCCGCCAAGGCATAACCGCCGGCCTGTCGCCGCTGGTGCTGGCCCTGCACCGTTATGTCTGGCCGGGCCTGGCGCTTATTCCCGTCGTCGTGGCCAACGGCCTTGGCGATCTCGGCGGCATGGGCTGGCGGCGCGGCATCGCCATTACGTTCTTCGGCGGCCTGCCGCTCGCGCTGTGGAGCTATTTTGGCTACGTCTACGTGCCGCTCGGCCACGGCGCCATTATCCAGCCGTCATGCGCCGCTCTCGGCGGCCTCATTCTGGCGCGGCTCATTGTAAAGGAGCCATTGCCGCTGCGGCGCATCGTCGGCGCGCTGGCGATGCTGGCCGGGCTCGCGGTGATCGGCGTCGAGGCGCTGCGCACGATGGGCGGTCAAGCCGTTCTGGGTGACCTGATGTTCGTTGCCGCCGGCAGCTTTTTCGCGGTGTTCGGCATGCTGCTGCGGCTGTGGCACATCCCGGCGATGCCGGCAGTGGCGGTGACAAGCATGCTTTCGCTCGTCGGCCTGCCGTTTCTGTTGTTCGGCTTCAACAATTTTCTGGCGGCTGGATTCTTCGAGAATCTGCTGCAGGCGGTGGTGCAGGGCGCCTTCGCCGGCGCCGGCGCGGTCTATCTGTTCACGCGTGCCGTCATTCTGCTCGGCGTCGGCCGCGCCGCGCTGTTCCCGGCGCTGGTGCCGCCGTTCACGCTGCTGGTCGGTTACTTCACGCTCGGCGAGGTGCCGAGCACCTGGCAGTTCGTCGGCTTGGCAATCGTCTTGGTCGGCTTTCGCCTGACGCAGCGGAACTGATTTTTGGTTTCCTTCCGCTCGTCCCGGCGAAAGCGGGGGCCCAGTCTTTTAATCTGATCTGGATTCCCGCCTTCGCGGGAATGAGCGGACAAAGCTACGCCGCCTTGCGGCTCGCCAGAAATGCGCCCATGCGGTCGAGGGCTTGCAAGATATTTTCCGTCGAATTGGCGTAGGACACACGCATATAGCCTTCGCCGAGAATGCCGAAATCTGGCCCGCCGATCAGCGCGACGCCGGCGTCTTCGAGCAGCGAGGCGGCCAGCGCCTTGGCCTTCCATCCGGTGCGCTTGATATTGGGGAAGGCGTAGAACGCGCCCTTCGGCGTGGCGCAGGAAATGCCGGGAAGCTTGTTCAAGCCGGCGACCACGATTTTGCGGCGACGATCGAATTCGGCGACCATCGACGTCACGTCGTCCTGCGGCCCGGTCAGCGCCGCAAGGCCGGCATATTGCGCCGAGGCATTGACGCAGGAATGCAGATTCACCGCGAGCTTACGCGCATAATCGTAGAGCTTGCCGGGCCACACCGCATAGCCGAGCCGCCAACCGGTCATGGCGTAGGTCTTCGACCAGCCATTGAGCAGGATGAGCCGGTCGCGAATCGATGGATAACCGAGCAAACAAACATGGGTCTCGCCGTCATAGACCATATGGTCGTAGATCTCGTCCGACATCACCGCGACGTCGGGAAACCGCTCCAGCCCGGCGACAAGCTTGTCGACTTCGGCCTTCGGCGTCACGCCGCCGGTCGGATTGGCCGGCGAATTGACGATAAGGAGCCGCGTCTGCGGCGTGATCAGCTTGAGCGTCTCCTCGGCCGAGAAGGCGAAATTGTTCGCCTCGCGGATCGGCACCGGGATCGGCCGCGCGCCGGTAAATTCGATCATCGAGCGGTAGATCGGAAAGCCGGGGTCGGGATAAAGGATATCGGCGCCGGGCTCGCCGAACATCATGATCGACATGAACATGGTTGGCTTGCCGCCGGGCATGATCGTCACTTCGTCGGGCGACACTTTGACCTTGAAACGCTTGTGCAGGTCGGCGGCAACCGCCTCGCGCAACGGCAAAATGCCGACCGCCGGCGTGTAGCCGTGATGGCCGTCGCGCAGCGCCTTGATTGCCGCTTCGACGATGAATTCCGGCGTGCGGAAATCGGGCTGGCCGATGCCGAGATTGACGATGTCGCGGCCGGCCGCCGCAAGCTGCGTGGCGCGCGCCAGCACGGCGAAGGCATTTTCCTCGCCGATGCGGTCGAAGGCGGCAATCGTTTTCAGCATGGCATGTCCCCCGGCGGATTTTTTCGCGTGGCAATTCAGCCCAATCTGCCGCCAAAAGCAAACAGCACTCGCGCAAGCGTGGCCCATAGCGGTGCGCAAAACGGAAGCCCCGGACCAGGTCCGGGGCTTCCGACTGTCTCAACGCGCGATGATGTTGCGTGTTTTAGTAGCCTTGGTTGAAGATCGCGCCGGATTCGAAGGACTCCGCGGTGCCAGTGCGCGCCCCACCGCCGTTGGGGTACTGCTGCGGCTGGAACTGCTGGATGGCCGCTGAGCCGGCATAGTCTTCGAGTTGCCGGTGCGAATGATGGCTCTTTGCAAAGGCCGGCGTCGCAAGGGCGGCGACGACGAGAGCCGAAAAAGCCAGCTTGGTACTGAGAGAATTCATCTTGCATTTCTCCATTACAATCGCCCGTGCCGTTCACCTACGCAGCATTCTGCGCTGCACAAGGGCATCGACGTCACGGCGCTGTCACAAGATTTTTATTAATGCTCAAGGCTTTAAATGGAATTTTTGTGATTCTCATCACTTGACGATATTGCATTGCAATAGGTCGAAAAATGCGCGGAAAAATTTCCCCTTCGGCGACAAGGGATTGCATCCGATGCGCGCCTGCATGCCCTTATCCGGGGCAGGCTTCGCTCGCGGCGCTACAAACCCGCTATATCTACCGAGCAAGGGTTCCCCGCCTTGCGCAAATCGCATTGCAGGTAATCGGGACTGTCGCGGGACCAAGTTAGGGAGCGAGCCATGGCGAAAAACGGCACGACGCAAACCCCCAACGCGCCCTTGCGCGCAGGCGGGGAAGGGAAAGGAAGCGGACGGCTGCGCTCCCAATTGTGGTTCGACAATCCAGACAATCCCGGCATGACCGCGCTCTATCTCGAGCGCTACCTCAATTACGGCCTCACCCGCGAGGAACTGACATCCGGCAAGCCGATCGTCGGCATCGCGCAGACCGGCTCCGATCTGAGCCCGTGCAACCGTCACCATATCGAGCTTGCGCATCGCGTGCGCGAAGGCATCCGCACCGCCGGCGGCATCGCGTTCGAGTTTCCGGTGCATCCGATGCAAGAAACCGGCAAGCGGCCGACGGCGGCGCTCGATCGCAATCTCGCTTATCTCGGTCTGGTCGAAGTGCTCTACGGCTATCCGCTCGATGGCGTCGTGCTGATGACCGGTTGCGACAAGACCACGCCCGCCTGCCTGATGGCGGCCGCCACCGTCAATACGCCGGCGATCGTGCTGTCCGGCGGGCCGATGCTCGACGGCTACCACGACGGCAAGCTCGCCGGTTCCGGCACCGTGCTGTGGCAAGCACGCCAGGACGTTGCCGCCGGCCGCATCGACTACAAGGAATTCATCGATATTGCCGCCTCGTCCGCGCCGTCGATCGGCCATTGCAACACCATGGGCACCGCCTCGACCATGAATGCGATGGCCGAGGCGCTCGGCATGTCGCTGCCGGGCTGCGCCGCCATTCCGGCACCGTATCGCGAGCGCAGCCGCATCGCCTATGAGACCGGCTTGCGCGCGGTGGAGATCGTGCGCGAGGATCTCAAACCATCCGACATTCTCACCCGCGCCGCTTTCGAAAACGCCATTGTCGCCTGCTCGGCGATCGGCGGCTCGACCAATGCGCCGATCCACCTTAACGCCATCGCCCGGCATGTCGGCGTGCCGCTCGCGATCGAAGACTGGGAGAAAATCGGTTACGACGTGCCGCTTCTGGTCAACATGCAGCCGGCCGGCGAATATCTCGGCGAGGATTATTTCCGCGCCGGCGGCTTGCCGGCGGTGATGCACGAGCTTCTCGCGGCGGGACGGCTGCATGGCGATGCGCTCACCATCAACGGCAAGACGTTCGTCGAAAACGTGACGCATGCCAAAGCGACCAATGCCAAGGTGATCTGGCCCTACGACAAGCCGATGAAGGCGAAAGCCGGGTTCAAGGTGTTGCGCGGTAATCTGTTCGATTCCGCGATCATGAAGACGAGCGTGATCTCGGACGAATTCCGCGCCCGTTATCTGTCCAACCCGCAGGATACGAACGCCTTCGAAGGCCGCGCCATCGTGTTCGATGGCCCGGAGGACTACCACCATCGCATCGACGATCCGGCGCTTGCTATCGATGAACACGCAATCCTGTTCATGCGCGGCGCCGGCCCGATCGGCTATCCGGGCTCGGCCGAGGTGGTGAACATGCAGCCGCCCGCCGCGCTCATCAAAAAGGGAATAACCTCGCTCGCCTGCGTCGGCGACGGCAGGCAGTCCGGAACCTCGGGCTCGCCGTCGATTCTCAACGCGTCGCCGGAAGCCGCGGCCGGCGGCGGCTTGGCGCTTCTGCAAACCGGCGACCGCGTTCGCATCGATCTCAATAAAGGCGCCGCCGACATTCTGATCTCTGCCGACGAATTGGCGGCGCGCCGCGCCGTGCTGCAAAAGAACGGCGGCTATCATTATCCGCCGAGCCAGACGCCGTGGCAGGAAATCCAGCGCGCCATGGTCGATCAGCTCGATGCCGGCATGGTGCTGGAGCCGGCGGTGAAGTATCAGCGTGTCGCACAGAAATTCGTGCCGCGGGATAATCATTAGCGTAAGCGAGCCTATATGACTGGGATGCACCCTTCGACCGCCGACAAGCGCAACACGTTCCGCAAGCTGCACGAAGCCGGCTGCTTCGTCATTCCAAATCCGTGGGATGTCGGCAGTGCGCGCTATCTGCAAGGTCTTGGCTTTAAGGCGCTGGCGACGACGAGTTCCGGCTACGCGAATTCGCAAGGTCTTGCCGACGGCGCCTTGAGTCGGGATCGAGTGCTGACCCATTTCCGAGAACTTGCCGAAGCAACCGAGGTGCCGCTCAATGCCGATTTCGAGGATGGGCTTGCCGACGATCTCGACGGCCTGGCGGGGAACGTCACGCGTTGTATCGCGACCGGCGTTGCCGGGCTGTCGATTGAGGATTCGCCCAATGACGGCAAGACCGCTCTCTACGATCTCGATACCGCCGTTGCGCGGGTCAAAACCGCGCGTGCGGCCATCGATCGCGCCGGCGGCGATGTCGTCTTCACCGCACGCGCCGAAGGTTTCATCCGCGGCGTGCCCGATCTTGACGATGTCATTCGTCGGCTCAAGGCCTATGCCGCGGCCGGCGCCGATTGCCTCTATGCGCCGGGCATCAAATCGCGCGAACAGATCGAAGCGGTCGTCAAAGCGGCGGCGCCCAAGCCGGTGAATTTCCTCAACGGCGGCGCATTCGGCTTCACGGTGAGCGATCTCGCGGCGCTGGGCGTGCGCCGGATCAGCGTCGGCGGGTCGCTTGCGCGCGTCGCCATGCACGCCTTCATCCGCACTGCGACCGAGATCGTCAACGACGGCAAATTCGACGGCTTTGCCGGGTTGATCACAAACCCCGAGCTGAACAAGTTCTTCAGCGAAGATCGCAAGAAGACTGCCTCATGACTGCCGGCTCGGAACCGCATCCGCAAACCGGCCAGCCGGTCGGGCTGCGGGTCGATGCGACGCCGGCGCTGCGCCCCGGTCCGGTCGCCCTAAAAGGCCGCTATGGCCGCCTGGAGAAACTCGGCCCCGAACACGCCGCCGATCTGTGGGCCGTATTTGCCGGTCACGACGAGATCTGGACCTACATTTCGACCGACGGGCCGTTCGTGGCCGAGGACGAGTTTTTTGCCTTCATCGACAAGCGCGCCGTGGCGGCGGACCCTTACGCCTATGCCATCGTAGACCCGTCCGACCGCGCCATCGGCTATGTGACGCTGCTGCGCATCGAGCCGCAAATGCGAGTGATTGAGGTCGGCCACGTACTCTATTCGCCGACCTTGCAACGCACGCCGCTCGGCACCGAAACCCAATACCTGCTGGCGCGTTATGTTTTCGAGACCTTGGGCTACCGGCGTTACGAATGGAAATGCAATTCGCTTAATGCGGCGTCCTGGCGTGCGGCGCTGCGCTACGGTTTCACCTACGAAGGAACCTTCCGCCAGCACATCATCGCCAAGGGCCGCAATCGCGACAATGCCTGGTTCTCCATGCTCGACAGCGAGTGGCCGGCGCGCAAGCGCAATTTCGAGCATTGGCTCGAGCCGCGGAATTTCGACGGCGAAGGCCGGCAGCAGCTCAGCCTAGCGGTATTGAATGGGCAGAAGGATTCCGGCTCATGAGCAACAGAGTGCAAAATAAGGTTGCGCTGGTCACCGCGGCGGGTCAGGGCATCGGCCGCGCCATCGCCGAAGCCTTCATCGCCGAAGGCGGCATCGTCATTGCCACCGACGTCGCCGCGGACAAGGTCGAGGACCTCAAAGCCAAGATGCGGCAAAAACTCGACGTGCGCGCGCAGGACGATATCGACGCGCTCGCCACGACGGTCGCCAATGAATTAGGCGCGCTCGACATTCTGGTCAATTGCGCCGGCTACGTGGCCAACGGCTCGGTGCTCGATTGCAGCGACAAGGACTGGGACTTTTCCTTCGACCTCAACGTCAAATCGATGCATCGCACCATCAAGGCGTTCCTGCCGGCGATGCTGAAGAAAAAAGCCGGCTCCATCGTCAACATTTCCTCGGCGGTGTCGTCGATTCGCGGCGTGCCCAACCGTTATGCCTACGGCGCCACCAAAGCGGCGGTGATCGGGCTGACCAAAGCGGTGGCCGCCGATTTCATCCGCCACGGCATCCGCTGCAACGCGATTTGCCCGGGCACCATCGAATCGCCGTCGCTCGAAGAGCGCATTGCAACGGCCTCGAAGGAAACCGGTAAGTCGACCGATGCAGTGCGGCAGGATTTCATCGGCCGCCAGCCGATGGGCCGGCTGGGAACGGCACGGGAAGTCGCCGCGCTCGCCCTCTTCCTCGCCAGCGACGAGGCAAGCTACATTACCGGCCAAGCGCATCTCGTCGACGGCGGCATGGCGTTGTAGCGTTGTCATCATCCGCGAATGCCGATGATCCAGTACCCACGAACATTGCGGTTTGGCAATGATTACTGGATGCTCCGCCTGCGCGGAGCGTGACAAGCTGGGCAATCAACCATGCACATCCTCATCACCGGCGCTGCGGGAATGATCGGGCGCAAGCTTGTCGCGCGCATCGTCGCCGAAGGCGCGCTCAACGGCCGGCCGATCGAGAAGCTGACCTTGATCGACGTCGTCGCCCCGCCAAAACCCGAGAAATGTTCCAGTAAGGTCGACGCTGCCGCAGCCGATATCGCCGATCCGGCGGCCGTGCGCGCGGCCGTGGCCGGCCGGCCCGACGTGATCTTTCATTTGGCGGGTGTGGTGTCGGGCGAGGCCGAGCTCGATTTCGACAAAGGCATGCGAGTCAATCTCGACGGCTCGCGTGCGTTGTTTGACGCCGTCCGCGCCGTCGGCGGCGGCTATCGGCCGCGCCTCGTCTTCACTTCGTCGATTGCGGTGTTCGGCGCGCCGTTTCCGCCGGCGATCGCCGACGATTTTCATCTGACGCCGCTCACGTCCTACGGCACGCAGAAGGCGGCGATCGAGCTGCTGCTCGCCGACTACACCCGCCGCGGCTTTTTCGACGGCGTCGGCATCCGGTTGCCGTCGATCGTGGTGCGGCCGGGCCGGCCGAATAAGGCTGCCTCGGGATTTTTCTCCTCGATCATTCGCGAGCCGCTTGTCGGCGAAGCGGCCGTGCTGCCGGTCGCCGACAGCGTGCTGCATTGGCACGCCAGCCCGCGCGCTGCGGTGGGCTTTCTCGTCCACGCCGCGGGACTCGATGCTGCGGCGCTCGGACCCCGCGTCAATCTTACCATGCCTGGCGTCTGCTGCACCGTGGCCGAGCAGATTGCGGCGTTGCGCCGGATCGCCGGCGACAAGGTCGTCGCCCGCATCCGGCGCGAGCCCGATCCGCTGGTGGCCCGTATCGTTGCCGGCTGGCCGAGCCGGTTCGATCCGGTCCGTGCGCTGGCGCTCGGATTTCGCGCCGAGGCGTCGTTCGACGAGATCATCCGCGTCCATATTGCCGACGAATTGGGCGGCAAGATCGCCGGCTGAAGGCGTGTTCGATTTGCTTGCCTTGCCGACGGCCATGCTTACATTGCAGGCAGAAACTCCGGAATACTTCAGCCCACCATGACCTATGTCGACGCGGCCTGTGCGCCGCTGCGCAAGACCGGACAGATCAAGATTCACGGCGCCAGCGCCTTTGCGGGCATGCGCAAGGCTGGGCGGCTGGCGGCGGAATGCCTCGATATGCTGGTCGGCGAGATCAAGCCGGGCGTGACCACCGAGCGCATCGACCGGCTGGTCTACGCGTTCGGCATGGATCGCGGCGCCATGCCGGCCACTCTGATGTACCGTGGCTACCGTAAGGCGACCTGCACCTCGGTCAATCACGTGGTGTGCCACGGCATTCCCTCGGACAAGCCGCTGCGCGAGGGCGACATCGTCAATGTCGATGTCACCTTGATCCTCGATCATTGGCACGGCGATTCCAGCCGCATGTATGCGGTGGGCGAGATTCCGCGCCGCGCCGAGCGGCTGATCGAAGTGACCTACGAGGGCATGATGCGCGGCATCGCCGCCATCAAGCCAGGTGCCACCACCGGCGATATCGGCCATGCCATCCAGAGCTATGTCGAGGCCCAGCATATGAGCGTGGTGCGCGATTTCTGCGGCCACGGCCTCGGCCAGCTGTTCCACGACGAGCCGAACATCGTCCATGTCGGCCGGCCCGGCGAGGGCATCGTGCTCAAGCCCGGCATGTTCTTCACGGTCGAGCCGATGATCAATCTCGGCCGGGCGCACGTCAAAGTGCTGTCCGACGGCTGGACCGCGGTGACGCGGGACCGCTCGCTCTCGGCGCAATTCGAGCATTCGGTCGGCGTGGCCGACACCGGCGTCGAGATTTTCACGCTGTCGCCGCAGCATCTCGACAAGCCGCCCTATAAGGGCTGACTGCCGGCGCGAATCTGATTGCAAATTCCCGTAATCCGGGCATCTTTGCGGGTGCCGGTTGTGGCTCACGCGCGATGAAGCATGATCCCGAAAAAGCCTGCCCTCGGACTTGGTCCGAAGGTGGAAGCCGGTTTTCGGATAAGTTCACTGGCCGCAGTGCCGCCGGATTGGGATTGCGTCCAAATTCCCAAGTCAGACGATCAAGTCAGACGATCAAGTCAGACCATGTTGGAAAAGAAGCCCGACGACGACAGCGGTCTCGAGGAAGGCACGCCGCATTATTTCGGCCATCGCGAACGCTTGCGCGATCGCTTCCGCGAGGCCGGCGCCGATGCGTTGTCGGACTATGAGCTGCTCGAGCTCTTGCTGTTCCGGGTGCTGCCGCGGCGCGACGTCAAGCCGCTCGCCAAGTCGCTGTTGGAGAAATTCGGCTCGTTCGCCGAGGTGATTGCGGCGCCGGAGGTGCGGCTTAACGAGGTGAAGGGGCTCGGCGATGCCTGCGTCACCGACTTAAAGATCGTCCAGGCGGCGGCGAGCCGGCTGCTTCGCGGCGCGGTGAAGAAGCGCCCGGTGCTGTCGTCGTGGTCGACCGTGCTCGACTACTGCCGCACCGCGCAGGCCTTCGCCGACCGCGAGCAGTTCCGCGTCTTGTTCCTCGACAAGCGCAACCAGCTTATCGCCGACGAAACCCAGCAGGTCGGCACCGTCGATCACACCCCGGTCTATCCGCGCGAAGTGGTCAAGCGGGCGCTGGAACTCTCCGCGACCGCCCTCATCCTGGTGCACAATCATCCCTCCGGCGACCCGACGCCATCGCGCGCCGACATCCAGATGACGCAGCAGATCATCGCGGTGGCGCAACCGCTCGGCATCGGCGTGCACGACCACATCATTGTCGGCAAGGAGGGGCATGCGAGCTTGAAGGGGCTGAAGCTGATCTAGGCTGGGGCCCGTCCTCAATTAAGCCGGATGAGGCCCACGACGACGTGGGTGGCGGCGAGCAAATTGCGAGCGGTCTTGTCGTAGCGGGTGCCGATGGCGATGCCTTGCGCTTGCAAAGGAAATTTTGATCAGATGGCGGAGGACATAGACTGTTCGACAAGGTGTTCGCGCCAAAAACGGATCAGGCTGGTGCGGGACATCAGGAGGCAGTCCGCGCCGAGAATCCGCTCGGGACATTTTCCGGGGCCCCTCTGTTTAAGGGGTCTAGAGGGAGCAGGCGAACACTTTGCGGACACGACGGCTGCGCCATGACTTGGCGTGGAACGGCCCGGTGAGGCTGCCCCGACCGACGACGGGTCGGGTTATACTGCGCACCACCGCGGACTTAATGTTTTTTCTTTGCAGAACTCTTTCCACGCCCTTCGCATAGAATCTGCGCGAGGGCCTCTGTCTTGGGCGACCTAGCGCCTTTGCGCCAAATGAGAACAGTCTCTACACGATTTTCTTTGGATGTCAGATTATGAACCGAAATTTCCGCACTGGCGGAAAACGTCGTGAGCACGCTTTTTGGCAATAGCGCGATGCCCATACGCGCGACGATGCAGCCGAGCATCGAGTGATACGAATTCAGCTCAATCGCACGCTCAGGCATTGCACCACGCGCCGCATACCAGTCCTCCAGGCGTTTGCGGTACGGACAGCCCTGCTCGAACGCAATCATCGTGCGCGGAATGGAGCCGCTTTTGCCGATCGGCGGATGCCCAGCCGCTGCGACGATGACGAGTTCCTCAATATACGCGGCAGCCTTCTCAAATTGGCCCTCGGCGATTGGCTCGGCGACCACTGCAGCATCGAGTTCTCCGGCCAAAATAGCCGATGCCAATTGCTGCGGATTCCCCGTGCGCAGCTGTAACGTGACTTCTGGATAACGTCGGTGAAATTCAGCAAGAGTTTTGGGAAGCCTGATCGCAGCGGTACTCTCCATGGCTCCCAGACGGAACAGCCCCCGCGGACGCGAATCTTGCACCGCGTTTCGAGCTTCGTCAGCAAGCGCCAATAGCCGATCGGCATAATCGATCAACAGATGCCCAGTGGGGGTGAGATGCAGCCGCTTGCCTTCCCGGATGAAGAGCGAAACACCGAGGTCCTGTTCCAGCTGATGAATCCGGGTTGTGACATTTGATTGCACCCGATGAAGCCTTTCGGCCGCCCTGGTGATGCCGCCCGCCCGAACGACGGTATTAAAAATGTGAAGATCGATGAGATCCATACATCTCTCCCTGAGACGATTATGATCATATTTATTCATTTATAGAGATCAAGAACTTTCTGTAACGTTTGTTCCTGCAGCAAGGTGCAGGAGAGATGCCGGTATGAAAGTGTCGCAAGCCGGTTCAGGCGGGGAAACCCACACCGTCTGGACGGGGACGATCAAACGACTCATTCGTCGTTATTTTGAACATCGCAACAAACGGCGCGCGCTTCGGCGTGGCAGCGCAGGAGATGAGATTGTGACGCCTTGCGAAGGACGTCGTTGGTGCGATGCGACCGAGCGAGAGCTGATTGGCGATATCACGAACAGACACGGCTCGCCGCATCGCCTCTTTCTGGAGTCTTTCTCCCCCCGATAATCGCCGGTTACCTTTGCAAAACTCTCTCCATGGAGAAATCGATGTCCGTCTATTATATCGCCGAACACATCATCACAGATCCCGTCAAGTTCGAGGAATATCGGGTCAAGGTCGCACCGATGATCGCCAGCTATGGCGGTCGCTATATCACCAAAGCCGGCAGCCATAAATTTCCGGAAAGCCCGCACTGGAAGCCGGAGCGGGTCGTCATCATCGAGTTTCCAAGTATGGAGCGCCTCGATGACTGGTACACATCAACCGAGTACCAGCCGCTGATGGCGTTGCGCAAGGAGTCGACCGATGAAAAGGACATGGTCATCACGGTCGGGGGTGTATAGACGCAGATAAAGCGGTTCTGAGGCGATTTCCGCTAAATGGCTAGAAGCAGACATGCTTCCTAATGACTTATCGTGATCCAACGGGACGCGGTGTGATCGAAAACGGATTTCTTGGAAATAGCCACCAACTACTGCCCCCAATCGCCGCTCCCTGCGATCGGTCGCAAGCCAATTTTCTATGAGCTTCTCCGCAATATACGCCGTTTACAGGGGGTCCTGCACAATCACCCGTCCGGCGACCCGACGCCATCGCGCGCCGACATCCAGATGACGCAGCAGATCATCGCGGTGGCGCAACCGCTCGGCATCGGCGTGCACGACCACATCATTGTCGGCAAGGAGGGGCATGCGAGCTTGA